>RCUQ01000021.1_pt1 | contig 252331 bp, 193 predicted proteins | sample 2166351 | NCBI WGS metagenome assembly RCUQ01 (sample SAMN09932597, study PRJNA488358) | compost metagenome | feature: garden; material: soil; isolation source: compost soil in acetonitrile-enriched culture | place: Germany: Experimental Botanical Garden Goettingen | collected 2016-01-27 | reverse complement strand
TGCCGCCGACCTTGATCTTTTGCGCCAGGCCTTGCGCGGCTTCCATGTCGACGCCTTTGCGCGCTTCTTCTACCAGCGCCAGGATGTCGCCCATCCCGAGGATACGATCGGCCATACGTGCCGGGTCGAACGCTTCCAGCCCATCCAGTTTTTCGGCGACACCTGCAAATTTGATCGGCTTGCCGGTGATGTGGCGTACCGACAGCGCGGCACCGCCACGCGAATCGCCGTCCAGTTTGGTCAGCACGATACCGGTCAGCGGCAGTGCATCGCTAAAAGCTTTGGCGGTGTTGATCGCATCCTGCCCCAGCATCGCATCGACCACGAACAGGGTTTCTATCGGTTTGACGGCGGCGTGCAGGGCTTTGATTTCCAGCATCATCGCTTCGTCGATACCAAGGCGACCGGCGGTATCGATGATCAGGACGTCGTGGTAATGACGTTTGGCGTAATCCAGTGCGGCCAGTGCGATGTCGACTGGCTTGTCGCTGGTTTGCGACGGGAAGAAGTCGGCACCGACCTGAGCGGTGACGGTTTCCAGCTGGCCGATAGCGGCCGGACGGTAAACGTCAGCGGAAACGGTCAGGACTTTTTTCTTCTTTTGCTCGCGCAGGTACTTCGCCAGCTTACCGACGGTGGTGGTTTTACCGGCACCTTGCAGACCGGCCATCAGGATGATGGCGGGCGGTTGGGTCGCGAAATTGAGCTGGGATGCTTCCGGCCCCAGATCTGCACCCATGATGGCGGCCAGTTCACGCTGTACTACGCCGACCAGTGCCTGGCCAGGTGTAAGCGAACCGACGACATCTTCGCCCATCGCTTTTTCTTTGACGCGGCTGATAAATTCGCGCACGGCGGGCAGGGCGACGTCGGCCTCGAGCAGGGCCAGACGTACTTCGCGCAGCATTTCTGCAGTGTTAGTTTCCGTCAGGCGCGCTTCTCCGCGCATGGTTTTGACGGCTTTGGCTAGGCGTTGGGTGAGATTGTCGAGCATGAATAGTGGCTGGTATGAGTCTGACTAAAGGGTAATGCTAAAGGGCAGTGCAAGTGCGGTGAGGGGCAAACACTCTCCGCCGCACTGCCGCAGCGAGCCTCATTTTAACCGATGCGCTGGCAGATGCGCCGGGATGGCAGAGATAGTTGTGCTGGTGCGCCTGCTATATATAAGAGGTGAGTGCCTGGTTTACTGCCGTCCGGCATCACTTCGGTCCGACTGGGCAGGGCAGAGCGCGAATTTTTTATCCGGTAAATGCATCTTGTATAAGCGTTTTTGTCTGGCTAATGTTAATGTCACGGGAGCAATTTCACCGCAGACACAATGGCGCTGCGGGCGATCTGGCAGCGCGCAGCCGGTTGCTTCGACCGGGCGTATAGCCTCACATGGTGTAAACTTAAGCGATGTACACATACCTCTTTGTCTTGGCTGCATTAATCTACGCAGCTTGCGCATTCTTGCCGTCCAAGCAACGTACGGCAATTTCCACCGGGACCCTCATCGGCTGGCTTTTGCACGGCGGTGCCTTGTGGTTCGATGTGATCGGACAGGGCACCTTGCGTATGGGCTTTGCAGTCATGTTGTCCGGTGCGCTATGGATTTCGGTCGCGGTTTATTGGCTGGAGAACCGTAACTTCAGCCTCGATGGTTTGCGCATACTGGTACTGCCATGCGCTGCGCTAGGTGTATTGTTGCCTAGCATTTTCCCCGGCAGCCTGATTCCACTGGATGGCAAATCGGCTTTATTCCCCTGGCATATCGCGGTGGCGATGCTGGCCTATAGCACCTTGACGATTGCAGCCTTCCACGCAGTGTTGATGGCTTTGCAGGAATCCAAGCTGCATACCAAGCTGAGCGTGCAAAAGACCGGTTGGTTTGCAATGGCGATCGATAGACTGCCAGCGCTGCTGACGATGGAGAAATTGCTGTTCCGCCTGATCGGTGTCGGTTTCTTCCTGCTGACCCTGACCGTCTTGTCGGGCGTGGTGTTTTCTGAAGAGTTGTTCGGCAAAGCCTTCAAGCTGGAACACAAAACGATTTTCACGATGCTGTCCTGGGTCTTGTTCGGTATTTTGCTGGCCGGTCGCAAATGGCGCGGCTGGCGTGGCAAGACCGCGCTCAGCTTTACCCTGACCGGTTTTACTACTTTGTTCCTGGCGTATGTCGGCAGCCGCTTCGTGTTTGAAGTGATCTTGCACCGGAGTCTTGCATGAAGTTGTTGTTATGGGCCGGTCTGATCGTCGCAGTGATATGGATACTGCGCAGCAAGAAGTCTTCCAAATCCAAGTCGCCCGACAGTCCGCCTCCGCCGCCATCGCCGTCATCGTCGTCAACCCAGCCTGAGATCGAAGCGATGCTGAGCTGCGCCCATTGCAAGGTGCATTTCCCCGCATCCGAAGCGGTGCGGAATTCTTCCGATCAGGCTTTTTGCAGCGACGAACATCGCCGTCAGTACGTGGCGCGCTGATACATGTCGAAGTCCAAACCGCCTGTAGTCGAATCGCGCGATACCTTCTGGCGTACCTTGCAGGCGTTTGCCCTGACCCGTACGCTGATCGCCTGCGTTTTGCTCGGTTACTTTGGCATGGGTACCGCCAAGCTGTGGCACAACAAAGATCAATTCTGGGGCGCTGGCGTCGCGTATCTGGCGCTGGCCCTGTTGTTTGTGTTGCTGTCGCTGTACTGGCGCCGCCGTTTCCTGTTGCAAGTAGTGGTTCAGGTTTCACTCGATATTGCAGTGATCACCATGCTGTATCTGACGGCCGGCGGTATTAAAAGCGGGCTCGCTATCCTCTACCTGTTCCCGTTGGCCGGGGGCGCGATTCTGGCGCCCTTGGTGCTGGCACTCTTCTTTGTTTCTGCCGCGACGCTGGTGCTGCTGGCAGAAAACGGCTATCAACTGCTGAATGAAAATGCCGACATCTCATCGTCGCAGGTGGGTTTGTATGGCGCGGCATTCTTCATCATCATCTTTGCCATCAACCGGTTGGCGGCACGTCTGATCAAACAAGAGACGCTGGCGCAAGGGCGTGGCCGGGCCCTGCATGTGCAGCAGGCGATCAATCGTCTGGTGATTGCCGATATGGAAGACGGCATTCTGGTGGTCGATCGCAAAGGCCGTGTTCTCACCTGTAATCCGGCGGCGGCACGCATGCTGGGTTTGTCTTTTCCGCATGAAGGCGACTACGGCAAATTGTCGGATATGGTGTGGCTGGCACCGATAGCTGCTGCCTATTCTGCATGGGGTGCGCAGTTTGGCTTGCGTGCAGCGACCCAGCCCAACACGCTACAACAGACCCCCACCTTTGTTTTCATCAAGCACACGGAAGAAAATACGCTGCAGGGCGGCAGCACGATTATGGGCGGGCGACGCGAGTTAATGACGCATTTGAAGTTGCGTTTCGCGCGGGTCGATGCCGAGGGTGTGCAGGAAGACCGGGTTGTGATTTTCCTGCAGGATGTGACCGAGATAGAGAACCAGGCCCAACAATTGAAGCTGGCATCGATGGGGCGGCTGACTGCCAGCATTGCGCATGAAGTACGTAATCCCTTGTCGGCGATCGGTCATGCCAATTCGCTGTTGCGCGAAGATGATCTTAACGCCAGTCAACAACGCCTGCTTTCCATCATTAGTGACAATGTCGCGCGTCTGAACCGGATGATCGAAGATATCCTGAAGTTGTCGCGCAAGGCGCAGCAATATCACGAGCCGCTTGCTCTGGGTCTCTTGTTTGATGATTTGGTGGCCGAGTTGAACGATGCGCACAAGCTCAAGGATGGCATGATCGCGCTGGCAGATATGAAGCCGTATAAAGTGCGCTTCGATCCGTTGCATTTGCGCGAAATCGTCTTGAACTTGCTGACAAATGCGTTACGCTACGCCAGTGGAGCCCCCGCCAGCATCCGTATATATATAGTAGCCATGCCCGGACACAGGCTGGAATTGCATGTGCAGGACGACGGGGCGCAAATCAGTTCGGCAGTACGCGCCCATTTGTTCGAACCGTTTTATACGACCTCGAACAAGGGCACCGGCCTCGGCCTCTACCTGGCACGTGAGCTATGCCTGAATAATGGCGCGATGCTGAACTATGAATACCGGACGAATGATGAACACAGTTCGCCATCCGGCCGTTTTGTGATTACTTTTGCCACCAACGAAGCTGTTTAAATGTCCTCCAACCGTACAAGCTGCGCATCATGACTTCTCCTCGTATTCTTATCGTCGATGACGAGGCGGACCTGCGCGAGTTGCTGGAAATTACACTCGTCAAAATGGGCCTGGATATCGATAGTGCGCAAAACCTAGCGGTTGCACGCGACTATCTGCAGCAGCATGAATATGCTCTGGTGCTGACCGATATGCGTTTGCCGGATGGGCTGGGCATAGAGCTGGTGCAGGAAATTACCGCGCAATACAAAAATACCCCGGTTGCCGTGATTACCGCTTTTGGCAGTGCCGACAATGCAGTGGTCGCCTTGAAAGCCGGTGCCTTTGATTATTTGTCGAAACCGGTCGGACTGGAGCAACTGCGCGTCATGGTGCGCTCCGCCTTGCGCATCAGCCAGGCTGATGAACAACCGACTGCCAAAGTGGCGGTGCCGCCGGCCTTGCGCTTGATGGGGCAATCGGAAGCGATGCTGGCCTTGCGCGCACAAATTGCCCGGCTGGCGCGCAGCATGGCGCCAGTCGCCATCAGCGGTGAATCCGGCAGCGGCAAGGAATTGGCCGCACGCGATATCCATGCGCAGAGTGCGCGTAGCGATAAACCATTTGTCGCCGTCAATTGCGGTGCGATCCCGGAAGCGCTGATGGAAGCCGAATTCTTCGGTTACCGCAAAGGCGCGTTTACCGGCGCCGTCGATGACCGCGATGGCTTTTTCCAGGCGGCCAATGGCGGCACCCTGTTGCTGGATGAGGTGGCGGACCTGCCGCTGGCGATGCAAGTCAAATTGCTGCGCGCGATCCAGGAACGCCGGGTACGCAAAGTGGGGGCGACGGTCGAAGAGCCGGTCGATGTACGTATTATTAGTGCGACGCATCAAAACCTGCACGATTGCGTCGGACGCGGCACCTTCCGCCAGGATTTGTATTACCGCCTGAATGTGATCGAATTGAATTTGCCGCCCTTGCGCGAGCGCCTTGACGATATCGCCCTGCTGGCGCAAGCCATCCTGACCCGCCTCGATGCCGGGCAGGCCAAATTGGCGCCGGCGGCACTGGAAGCTTTGCTGGCTTATTCCTTCCCCGGCAATGTACGCGAGCTGGAAAATATCCTGGAGCGCGCGCTGGCTTTTGCCAACGACGGCGTGATCGAGGTCACGGACCTGGTCCTGAAAGCCGCGCATACACCGAAAGCGGTGGCGCTGGAAGTGGCTGAAGCCGCGGTCGTGGCGGAGCAGCCGGCGGCCGTAACTGACGCCAAGCCGCTAACAGCAGTCAACGATTTGCCGGGTTCGCTGCCCGATCACCTGGATGACGTGGAGCGCGAAATCATCCGCCGCGCCTTGAGCAAGACCCAGTTCAATCGGACCCAGGCCGCCGAATTGCTCGGCATCAGCTTCCGCCAGCTGCGTTACCGGATGCAGCGGCTGGACATCAATGCACCGGAATAAGACTTTGCACAAACAGTCACACTCTTTTCAGATCGATGCGGCAGGATGGGCGGTCGGTGCGCAGCATCTGCCTTCGCCCAATTTTGATGCGCGCGCCGAAGGAACGGAAATTGCATTGCTGGTGATACATAACATCAGTTTGCCGCCGGGGCAGTTTGGCGGGCCGTTTATTGCTGACCTGTTCTTAAACCAATTGGATTTTGCGGCCGACCCTTACTTTGATCAGTTGCGCCCTTTGCGGGTGTCTGCGCACTTTCTGATCCGGCGCGATGGCAGCGTGATGCAATTCGTGTCGGCGAACGATCGGGCCTGGCATGCCGGCGTGTCTTCATTTTGCGGGCAGGAGCGGTGTAATGATTTCTCGATAGGGATAGAACTGGAAGGCACTGACTTTGAAGCGTTTGAAGATGCGCAGTATGCGGCACTGGCGGCGCTGACGGTGGCTTTGAAGGCAGCTTATCCCTTGATGCATGTGACCGGGCACGAGCATATCGCACCGGGTCGCAAAACTGATCCGGGGCCATTTTTTGATTGGGCAGAGTATCAGGCGCGTTACCGTTTGCAGCAAAAGGAAGCAAATCTTGCACTAAATACAGCGCAAGCCGCACCAGATTTGGCATTCCGCTTAATGTAAAAAATGCGGGTGCGCAATCCCATATATTGTTATGCCAAAATATATCTTCAACTACTGAAAAATTGATTGCATCCTCGAGTTTCACGCACTAGAATTAGTGCAGATCGTGAGTTTCGCACTAGATGTAGTGAGTTTTCGGTCCCGCCTTAGGTTTGTTCAGTTAGATGCACCTTCATGCAATTTGTTAATTCATATTAAGTAAGGGCTCTGGGCAGATGCCATATAAAACTAGAAAAATGGGAGTGGCATTGGCGTTCAACGTAGATATCTGCGTTTTAAGCTGTAATACAAGCTCTGATACGTGGATGTCATCCAGGCAAAACAATTTCGTGAAACCGGCAGTAACCGGTTTTCCCTCTTAAAAAAAGTACGGCAATATTGCCAGCAATCCCTATTGAAGGAGTCGTAATGCTCTCTACGCAAGAAATTTCAGCCAAATCACCGACAGAAATTGGCAACATCGCGTCCCTCGCGGTTGCACCGTCGACTTCCAATACACAGACCGTTGGTCTGGGCGAACATCGCATTATTCGTCGTAATGGCGCCGTTGTCGGTTTTGAGCCATCGAAGATTTCCATCGCTGTGACCAAGGCGTTTTTGGCTGTCAACGGCGGCCAGGGTGCAGCATCGGCGCGCGTACGCGAGCTGGTTGAGCAACTGACTTCGAATGTCGTCAATGCGCTGGTGCGTCGCCAGCCAGCCGGCGGCACCTTCCATATTGAAGATATCCAGGACCAGGTTGAACTGGCCCTGATGCGTTCCGGTGAACACGATGTCGCGCGTGCTTACGTGCTGTATCGCGCCAAGCGTATGGAAGAGCGTGCGCAGCAGCAAGCCGCCAAGCCAGTCGCAGAAACACATCAATTGCACGTCACGGAAGATGGCCAGCGTCGTCCGCTGGACATGAATCAGGTCCGCGACCTGATCAGCGCCGCATGTATCGGCCTGGAAAAACACGTTGATGCCGAAGCCATCCTGCACGAAACAGTCAAGAATCTGTACGACGGCGTACCGGTCGAAGAATTGCACAAGTCGGCGATCCTGGCAGCGCGCGCGCTGATGGAAAAAGATCCGGCCTACAGCACCGTGACCGCACGTTTGCTGATGCACACCATTCGCAAGGAAGTATTTGGCCAGGAAGTGGCACAAGCTGATGCGCCTGCACAGTACCTGGAATACTTCCCGAAATTCATCAAAAAAGGTATCGAAGCAGAATTGCTGGATGCCAAACTCGGTCAGTTCGACCTGAAAAAACTGGGCGATGCACTGGTTCCCGAGCGCGACCTGCAATTCGGTTACCTCGGCCTGCAAACCCTGTATGACCGCTACTTCCTGCACATCCGCGATACCCGTATCGAAATGCCGCAAGCATTCTATATGCGCGTGGCGATGGGCCTGGCACTGAACGAAATCAACCGCGAAGAACGCGCGATCGAGTTCTACAACCTGCTGTCGAGCTTCGACTTCATGAGCTCGACCCCGACCCTGTTCAACTCCGGCACCCAGCGTTCACAGCTGTCATCGTGCTACCTGACCACGGTTGCCGACGACCTCGACGGCATCTACGAAGCGATCAAGGAAAACGCCTTGCTGGCCAAATATGCCGGCGGCCTGGGTAATGACTGGACGCCGGTTCGTTCGCTGGGCGCGCACATCAAGGGCACCAACGGCCGTTCGCAAGGCGTGGTTCCGTTCCTGAAAGTAGTCAACGACACCGCAGTTGCGGTTAACCAGGGCGGCAAACGTAAGGGCGCAGTCTGCGCTTACCTGGAAACCTGGCACATGGATATCGAGGAATTCCTCGACCTGCGTAAAAACACCGGCGATGACCGTCGTCGTACGCACGATATGAATACCGCGAACTGGATCCCTGATCTGTTCATGAAGCGCGTCATGGAAAAAGGCGAATGGACACTGTTCTCGCCATCCGACGCACCAGACCTGCACGACAAGGTCGGCAAGGCTTTCGAAGCGGCTTACACCGGCTATGAAGCCAAGGCGGCGCGCGGCGAACTGAAACTGTTCAAGAAAGTCCAGGCGCTGGACCTGTGGCGCAAAATGCTGTCGATGCTGTTCGAAACCGGCCATCCATGGATCACATTCAAGGATCCTTGCAACATCCGTTCGCCACAGCAACACGTGGGCGTGGTTCACAGCTCGAACCTGTGCACCGAGATCACACTCAACACCAATGATTCGGAAATCGCCGTCTGCAACCTGGGTTCGGTCAATATGCCGGCCCATATGAAAGACGGCCAGCTGGATCACGTCAAGCTGCAAAAAACGGTTCGTACCGCCATGCGCATGCTGGATAACGTGATCGATATCAACTATTACGCAGTCAAGAAAGCACGTGATTCCAACCTGCGCCACCGTCCGGTCGGCCTCGGCATCATGGGTTTCCAGGATTGTTTGCACATGATGCGCATTCCTTACGCTTCGGATGAAGCAGTACAGTTTGCCGACCGTTCGATGGAGGCCGTCTGCTACTACGCTTACTACGCTTCGACCGAACTGGCGGAAGAGCGTGGCCGTTACAGCTCTTACCGTGGCTCGCTGTGGGATCGTGGCATCCTGCCGCAAGATTCGCTGAAACTGTTGCAGGAAGAGCGCGGCGGCTACCTCGAAGCCGACCTGACTGAAACCCTGGACTGGACACCGTTGCGTGAACGCATCAAGCAATTCGGTATGCGTAACTCGAACTGCGTCGCGATTGCACCGACCGCGACCATCTCGAACATCATCGGCGTCTCGGCTTGTATCGAACCGACTTACCAGAACCTGTACGTCAAATCGAACCTGTCCGGCGAATTCACTGAAATCAATGAATACCTGGTACGTGATTTGAAAGCACGCGGTTTGTGGGACGAAGTCATGATTTCCGACCTCAAATACTTCGACGGCAGCCTGGCCAAGATCGATCGCATCCCGCAAGACCTGCGCGACATCTACTCGACGGCGTTTGAAGTTGAGCCTAAATGGCTGGTGGAAGCGGCATCGCGTCGTCAAAAATGGATCGATCAGGCACAATCGCTGAACATCTATATGGCAGGCGCTTCGGGCAAAAAACTCGACGACACCTACAAACTGGCATGGTTGCGTGGCCTGAAAACCACTTACTACCTGCGTACCATGGGTGCAACGCATACCGAAAAATCGACCTCGAAAACCGGTGCACTGAACGCGGTTGATTCCGGTGCGCCATCTTCGGCAGCGCAAGCTGCGGCAGAAACCGACGGTCCGGCTTGCATGCTGCGCCCTGGTGATGCAGGATTCGAGGAATGCGAAGCTTGCCAATAAGCTGCAATGATTTGCCGCTAATTAGTAGCCGGACAGTCAGTGAGCACTAAATAAGCAGCAAATCAGTAAGGAATCAGTAGCATAAACGGCGCTGCACAGCCGGCATTGAGCAGGGCAGGCAGCGTCGGATTGAACTAGATGGAAAGAATGCAGACAAAGGATTAAGCGCTTTTGTTCTGCAATGACGGTGTCAATACACCTGCGGAATACGAATAAGGAAATAAGTCATGCTAAGTTGGGATGAAGAAGTAACACCGGCAGCACCTGCGCCAGCAGCGCAGCCAGCATTGCAACCGGCTTTGCAGCAAGTGCGTGATGCAGCCGCACAACGCCTGCAAACACAAGATGTGGCACTGGATCCTGCGCTGGTAGCGAAGAACGCTGCCGCAGTTGATCCGACCCGCCGTATGGATGCTGCCGACAAGCGCGTCATCAACGGCCAGACCGACGTGAACCAGCTGGTTCCGTTCAAATACAAATGGGCCTGGGACAAATACCTGGCTGGTTGCGCCAACCACTGGATGCCGCAAGAGATCAATATGCAGCGTGATATTGAGCTGTGGAAAAACCCGAACGGCCTGACCGAGGATGAGCGTCGCCTGGTGAAGCGTAATCTGGGCTTTTTCGTGACCGCCGATTCGCTGGCCGCCAACAATATCGTGCTCGGTACCTATCGCCACATTACGGCGCCGGAATGCCGCCAGTACCTGCTGCGCCAGGCATTTGAAGAAGCGATCCACACCCACGCCTATCAATACATCGTTGAATCGCTGGGCCTGGATGAAGGCGAAATCTTCAATGCTTACAATGAAGTTGAATCGATCCGCGACAAGGATCAGTTCCTGATCCCATTCATTGAAACGCTGACCGATCCTGAATTCAAGACCGGCACCACCGAGAACGACCAGAAATTGCTGCGCTCGCTCATCGTTTTTGCCTGCCTGATGGAAGGCCTTTTCTTCTATGTAGGCTTCGCGCAAATCCTCGCGCTCGGTCGTCAAAACAAGATGATGGGTGCTGCAGAGCAGTATCAATACATCCTGCGCGACGAGTCGATGCACTGCAACTTCGGCATCGATTTGATCAACACGATCAAGCTCGAAAATCCGCATTTGTGGACGCCGCAATTTCGCGAAGAGATTAAAACGTTGTTTTTACGCGCAGTAGAGTTGGAATATCGTTACGCAGAGGATACAATGCCGCGTGGAGTGCTTGGTCTTAACGCACCGATGTTCAAAGGCTATTTGAGATTCATTGCAAATCGCCGCGCACAACAAATCGGTTTGGAGCCGATGTTTGAACAAGAAGAAAATCCATTCCCATGGATGAGCGAGATGATCGATCTGAAAAAGGAGCGCAACTTTTTCGAGACCCGAGTCATCGAGTACCAAACTGGTGGCGCGCTCAACTGGGAATAAATAATTAAAAATCGCGCTGCGTATGTGTAAGTAAGCAGCGCGAGATAAGTAAAAATAAGCAGCACAAAATATAAGCAGTAAATAATATAAGCAGCACTAAGAGTAGTTCCAAAGATGCAGTCGCTCAAACAGGAATTACAAAGACTGCGCAAAACAGGAAAGGCAACAACCAAATTTAATGAACAGTAGAAGACCTATACGATCTCATCTGCTCAAACCGCAACACTTGATTCAGTCAGGTGCGGCGGTTTTTTTCTTTAAAAAAGGTTTGTTTTTTCTGAAACAGTATTCCAATGCCGGCGTATGCGCTGGCGTTTTTTTTGGCTATAGCGGTAGCGCCGCTACGGTAGACGCATAGCCAAGTAAGGCTGAAGTGCTGCATAAGTGAGGGGATGCAGCAGTTCAGCTGGAGCCGAATTCATTAGCGCAAGCAACAAGCACGCTTGTGCCGATGAATAATTCGCCCAAACCATCGCGATGGTGCGGGAGAGTTTCAAACCTAGAAGCTTGATTTTTTCCATCACGTGAAGGAGAAACAAAATGGCAACAGCAGCAAAAAAACCAGCAGCTAAGAAACCAGCTGCAAAGAAAGCAGCAGCTAAGAAACCAGTTGCAGCGAAAAAACCAGCCGCCAAAAAACCGGTAGCTAAAAAAGCAGCAGCTAAAAAGCCAGTGGCTAAAAAAGCAGCAGCTAAAAAGCCAGTAGCTAAGAAAGCTGTAGCTAAAAAAGTTGTGGCCAAAAAGCCAGTAGCTAAAAAAGCAGCAGCCAAAAAGCCAGTAGCTAAAAAAGCAGTTGCTAAAAAAGTTGTGGCTAAAAAGCCAGCAGCTAAAAAAGCAGCAGCCAAAAAGCCAGCGGCTAAAAAAGCAGTTGCTAAAAAAGTTGTAGCGAAAAAGCCAGCAGCAAAAAAAGCAGTCGCTAAAAAGCCAGCAGCTAAGCCAGCAGCCAAAAAAGCTGTAGCTAAAAAGCCAGTTGCAAAAAAGCCAGCAGCTAAAAAAGCAGCGCCTAAAAAGCCTGCAGCTAAGCCAGCAGCAGTAGCAGCACCAGCAGTTAAGACGGTGTTGAATCCGGCAGCAGCATGGCCGTTTCCAACGGGCACACGTCCGTAAATCCAGGTTCGCCTGGATGCGCTTGATTAATTTCAGGCACAATCCCGCTGTGTGGCTTTTGTCGCACAGCGGTTTTTTTTTAAGGAGCCCCCGTGCTGGATAGTGTACTTACGCTGATTATCGATACCGTGGCAGTCGTCCTGGCTGGCGCCTTGTTGCTCAGATTCTGGATGCAGGCTGTGCGCGTACGCCCGCCGATGGAGCTGGCACAATTTACCTATCAACTAACTGACTGGCTGGTACGTCCCTTGCGCCGTGTATTGCCCGGCGCCGGTGGTTATGACTGGGCCAGTGTGATTGCGGCTTTTCTGGTGGCCCTGGCTGCAACGGCTGTCGACTTGTTGCTCAGAGGTGGTTTTAGTGCGCAGACACTGCTACTGCTGGCGCTATTGCGCGTTGTGCAATGGGCACTGTATGGCTTGATGGGCCTGATTCTGATCGAAGTGATTTTTAGCTGGGTGAATCCACGTGCGCCGCTGGCACCGTTTGTGCGCGCCTTGAATGATCCGCTGATGCGGCCTTTGCGCCGGGTGGTGCCGTTGATCGGCACGGTCGATTTGTCACCGTTAGTCGCGCTGATCTTGCTGCGTATCGCCATCCAGCTGGTGACCAGTCTGGTAGCAGTACTGCTGTAAAGAATATGGTCTGCGGTCCGGCGTGGCGCCGGTACCGCAGGCCTTGCCTTGCCGCTTACAGGCGGTAGCCGAAAGCTTGGTGGAAGCGATCGTCGATTTCTGCACGCGACAATACGTGGTTTTGCGGACCTTGATGCGCGATCTTGATCGAACCCATCAGACTGGACAAGCGTCCGGTCGTGGCCCAGTCCATACCGTTGGTCAAGCCAAACAACATACCCGCGCGGAATGCATCACCGCAACCGGTCGGATCGATGACCTGATCCGCTTTTACACATGGAATATTCAGGTGTTCACTGCCGGTGAAGATCTCTGCACCTTGTTCGCCGCGTGTCACCACCAGCGCCGAGACGCGTTCTGCGATCTGTGCCAGCGACAAGCCGGTACGTTCAGTCAATAACTCTGCTTCGTAATCGTTGACGGCCACATAGGTCGCCAGCTCGATGAAGTTCTTCAATTCCTCACCGTTAAACATCGGCAAGCCTTGGCCCGGATCGAAGATCAGTGGGATATCCAGATCAGCGCAATGCTGGGCATGCTGCAGCATGCCGTCGCGGCCATCGGGTGCCACGATAGCGATCGCTACTTTGCCGGCGTCGGCTACCATGTTGTAGTGCGAAAAGCTCATCGCGCCTGGGTGGAAGGCGGTGATTTGGTTGCCATCGGCATCGGTCGTGATGAAAGCCTGACCGGTATAGGAATCATCGACGGTGGTCAGACCTTGTTGCGAAATCTGCAGCCGTTCGAGGTGATCACGATAGGAAGCGCCATCCTGACCTATGGTTGCCATGATGAGCGGATCGCCGCCCAGCAACTTCAGGTTGTAGGCGATATTGCCAGCGCAACCGCCGAACTCGCGACGGATGGTAGGAACCAGGAAGGATACGTTGATCTTGTGCAACTGATCCGCCAGCAGGGCTTCGGAGAAGCGGCCTTGGAAGGACATGATGGTATCGAACGCAACAGAACCGCAGATGAGAGATTTCATATTAAGTAGGGAATAGGCCGGAGATAAGAAATTGGTCGCAATCATACACCGTGCTGCTGCTTTACAGCACTATCCGCGGCGCCGGCTTAGCTGAGCGTGCGAGTTCAGGGATAGAAGAGGTAGACGCGGTAGCCCGAAGCCTTGAGCTGATTCAGCTCGAAGGAGAGTTTGACGCTGCGCTCGCTGCTAGCGGCAAAGCCGGTGCGTACATCGTCGCTATTGTTGAGGTAATCGGCCGGGGTGAAGACACGCCGCAGCAGCGGCTTCTCATTAGTGTCATTGAGCGTCAATTCTATGTGCGGCCATTCCTGATACGTACTGCTGTAATTGCGTAGCAGCGTAGTGAGTACAAACGTATCCTTGTTATTGGCGAGCGTCTGCAGTTCGCTGGATTCGATCGATACCTGGTCGATTTGCGCTGGCAAATCGATCCGGCAGCCGACCATTTCGCAGACGTTTATCAGCATCGGCTTGGCTTGCGGAAACCAGCCAGCAATTTGATTGCGGAAGACATAGGTAGCTTGCAGCAGTGCCGCGATCAGTAACACGAAGCAGGCGATGCTCAGGGTGATGCGCAGCTTGCGGCTCAGTTGCTGTTTGCGGCGCCCGCGTTTGATGAAGCTGGGTTCATCTTCGGCATCGACTTCATCCAGCGCATCTTCGGCCGCAGCTTGCGCCGATTTGCGGCTACGTCGCCATGGCTTGCGCTGCAGATCATTGATGACAGCATCCAGCTCATTCGGATCGTAAGTGGAGGCGGTGTTTTCGGCATTGATTTCATCCGGCAGATCACGGGTGAAATCCAGCAAAGTCATGCGCTGCAGCGGATCTTCTGGTTTGTTTTCAGCGTAGCCGGGTTCTGCCACATAGCTATCCGGATCCCGTTCAAAGCCAGCCGGAATCTCGAAATCAATTTTGCTGGTGATGCTTGCTGCAGGGGCGGCCGCTTCTGCATCTGGCTCGGCTGCGGCAGGATTCGCAGTCTCAGCAGGTTCGTCAGCGGTGTCGACAGTTGTTTCAGCGACTGGCGCTGGCTCTGCTGCGGTATTGCTGTCAGGTGTGACGACGGTGGCCGAGCTGGCTGCTTCAGCTGCGGCGGCGGCGATTGCCGGGGCCGATGCCGGTGCAGCTACTGGCGCAGAGCTTGCTGCCGGAGTGGCAGCAGCATCCGTGGACGGCAACAGATTTTCTATGCCGTTAAAGATTTCTTTGCAGTAGCCGCAGCGCACCAGGCCTGCGCGCAACTTCAATTGATCATGCGCGACGCGAAACGTCGTTTGGCAGTGGGGACATTGCGTCGCGAGTGCCATGGGTGCGTTAGGCCTGGCCGGATTCCGGACCGGGTGGAAGATGACCGGCGAGGGCAACCCAGCCTTCATGTTCAGCCCAGACACTGAGCGCGATGAAAGGGGCGTAAGCGGCCGTGACTTCTTCGACCTGCGTCGCCAGCACGCCGGACAATACCAGTTTGCCACCCGGATTAACGCGGCCCGACAACATCGGTGCCATCAGCTTCAAGGGGTTGGCAAGAATATTGGCAACGACTACGTCGAAAGTATGGGCATGGCCGGATGCGGCAAATTCGTCCGGTAAGTAATACGCGACGTCGCAATGATTGCGTTCGGTATTGAATACGGCGGATTTGATTGCTTGCGGATCGATATCGATACCGATGACGTCGGTCGAGCCGAGTTTGGCCGCCACCATCGCCAGAATGCCGGAGCCGCAGCCGTAGTCCAGTACGCTCAGACCAACCGGCGCATGCGCTTCCAGCCACTCCATGCACAGGCGGGTAGTCGGATGACTGCCGGTGCCGAAGGCCAGGCCGGGATCCAGTTCCAGTACCAATGCTTGCGGGTCAGGCGCATCGTGCCAGCTAGGCACAACCCAGATATTTTTGCCGATATGGATAGGTTCGAATTGCGATTGCGTCAAACGCACCCAATCCTGTTCTTCCACTGCGCGCAAGGTAAAGACCACATCTGCCGCAGCCAGACCAACTGCTTGCGCCGCTTCGGCGACCATCGCAGCCTGATCGGCATCGAGCGGGGTCAGGGCGACGACGCGGCTATGTTCCCACGCTGCTTCAGTCGGTTCCATGCCGGGTTCACCGAACAAAGGTTGTTCGGCATCGGTGCCGAAGTCCGCGTCTTCGACTGAGACTGATAATGCGCCAGCCTCCATCAGCGCATCGGATAAGGCTTCCGCATGCGTACGGGCGACTTCGATCACAATTTCGGTCCAGCTCATGAATACCTCAATGTACTTTACTGTCAGCCATTATAGGGGCTGTGTGCCCGCAAGGGCAGGGTGATGATGATTTAGGTGATGCTCGCCGTAACAATTGATACTGCTTTATTGTTACGGCGATCGCGGAGCTTGCCGCTGGAGATAAGGCTTGCGCCTCGGGTCCTGCAATTACTCTTTAGGCAAATCAGGTTTGTTCGCCAGTTTTTGCTCGAGGTAATGAATGTTGGTGCCGCCTTCGATGAAGCGCGCATCCACCATCAATTCACGATGCAATGGGATGTTGGTTTGTATGCCTTCGACCACCATTTCCGACAAGGCAATTTGCATGCGCTTGATGGCTTGTTCGCGGGTCGCACCGTAGGCGATGACTTTACCGACCATCGAATCGTAGTGCGGCGGCACGTAGTAACCGGCGTAAGCATGCGAGTCAACCCGGATGCCAGGGCCGCCCGGCGCGTGCCAGGAGACGATCTTGCCTGGTGACGGCGTGAACTTGAACGGGTCTTCGGCATTGATACGGCATTCGATCGCGTGGCCGCTGAGGATCACGTCGCGCTGGCGGAAACGCAGTTTCTCACCGGCAGCAATGCGGATCTGTTCTTGCACGATGTCGATGCCGGTAATCATTTCAGTGACCGGATGTTCAACCTGGACGCGGGTGTTCATTTCAATGAAATAGAACTCGCCGTTTTCGTACAGGAATTCAAAAGTACCGGCACCGCGATAGCCCATCTTGCGGCATGCTTCGGCGCAGCGGTCACCGATGCGTTCGATGGTTTTGCGTGGAATGCCTGGTGCCGGCGCTTCTTCCAATACTTTTTGGTGGCGACGTTGCATCGAGCAATCGCGTTCGCCCAGCCAGATGGCATTTTTGTGTTCGTCGGCGAGGATCTGGATTTCCACGTGGCGCGGATTTTCCAGGTACTTCTCCATATAGACTTCCGGATTGCCGAAGGCGGTGCCGGCTTCGGTCTTGGTCATCGTTACCGCATTCAGCAGGGCTGCTTCGGTGTGCACGACGCGCATGCCGCGTCCGCCACCGCCGCCAGCCGCTTTAATGATGACCGGATAACCAATCTTGCGTGCGATCTGTACGATTTCCTTGGTGTCGTCCGGCAATGCGCCTTCCGAGCCGGGTACGCATGGCACACCAGCCTTGATCATCGCCTGTTTGGCCGACACTTTGTCGCCCATCATGCGGATCGATTCGGAGCGTGGGCCAATGAAGACGAAACCGGATTGCTCGACGCGCTCGGCGAAATCAGCATTTTCGGACAGGAAGCCGTAGCCGGGGTGGATCGCTTCGGCGTCGGTGACTTCTGCCGCGCTGATGATGGCCGGCATATTCAGGTAGCTCAGCGTCGATGGTGCCGGGCCGATACAAACGGACTCGTCAGCCAGCTTGACGTATTTTGCGTCGCGGTCTGCCTCGGAGTGGACAACTACGGTCTTGATGCCCATTTCGCGGCAGGCGCGCTGAATACGTAAAGCAATCTCGCCGCGATTGGCGATCAGAATTTTTTCAAACATTGTTGGTCTCCGCGGCGAGATTGCTACTGCCTGCGGCAGTTGCGCAATGTAGCTGCGCTGCTGCGCCGCTGTGCGGCTGGTCGCCGCGATTGGCGATGAGGATTGTTTCAAACATAGTGGAAATTGGACTCGTCGTTATAAGGATGGAATCGAATCAGCGAGAGTGGGAGAGGGGCGGCGTGTGCGCCTGAATTTCTGTATAGCCCCTGCTGCCATCTATTAGCCGATGATAAACAACGGTTGGCCAAACTCGACCGGTTGGCCGTTTTCGACCAGGATTTCCTTGATGACGCCGGAAGCGTCAGCATCGATTTCATTCAAGAGCTTCATTGCTTCGATGATGCACAGGGTATCGCCTTCCTTGACGACCGAACCGACTTCGACGAATGCCGGCGAGCCTGGGGCGGAAGAGCGGTAGAAGCTGCCGACCATAGGCGATTTGACGACGTGGCCTTTGATTTCAACTGGTGCGGCGGCGACTGGCGCAGCGGCGGCAACTGGTGCGGCTGGTGCAGGTGCATATTGCGCTGGTGCGCCTTGCGGTTGCATCATCACGACTTGGTTTTGCGGTGCTGCCGAGGATTTGACGATGCGGACTTTGCTTTCGCCTTCCGTCACTTCGAGTTCAGCGATATCTGATTCTGCGACCAGATCAATGAGGGTCTTGAGCTTGCGTAAATCCATGTGAATTTCCTTGGAAATTTTAATTTTTATGATTGAAGATGGCGGCAATTATAAGTCATTTGCCGACAAATGGGAGAAATTAGAGCTTTTTGAGTGCAAAAGAGATGGCTGCTGCATATCCTTCTGTACCCAAGCCGCATATCACGCCGACGGCGATGCCGGACAGATAGGAATGGTGGCGGAATGCTTCGCGCTGGTGAATATTGGAAACGTGAATTTCCACAAATGGTATGGCAACGGCGGCCAATGCATCGCGCAATGATACGCTGGTATGCGTGAGTCCGCCCGGATTAATCACGATGGCATCGATACCTTCTTTTTTGGCGGCCTGGATGCGGTCTATCAACGCGCCTTCGTGATTGCTCTGGAAGACGGTCAATTTGGCACCGGCTTGCGCAACCTGTTCGCTGGCGGCACGTTCCACATCAGCAAGTGTGGTGGCGCCATAGACCTCAGGCTCGCGCGAACCCAGTAAATTCAGGTTCGGGCCGTTTAATAAAAGAAGATTTTTTGCCATGGAGATGCAACTCCGTTTGACGACGATGGCCGCATTTTGCCGCTAAATGGCGCTGATTGGCAAGGAAAAATCTTGCTTTGGGCTTAAAGAGCGGCGATGTCCGCGCGCAACTGATCCATCTTCAGGCGGCCCAGGTAGGTCTTGCGTACATCGCCTTGCGGTCCAATGATCACGGTAAATGGCAGGCCGCCGGCCTGGTTGCCGAATTGGCGCGACAGCTCGCTACCGGTCAGTCCGGCTATATAAAGCGGGTAGGTAATTTTATATTTGGCGGCGAATTCGCGGATATTGCTTGGCGAGTCGATGCCGACACCCAGGATCTGGATATTCTTGCCGGCCAGCTCGGTTTGCAGTTCTGTCAACTCAGGCATTTCTTCCACGCAGGGTGCGCACCATGTTGCCCAGAAATTAACAATCAGCGTTTTGCCCTGCCATTCGCCCAAGGTATGTATCTTGCCCGCACTGTCTTCCATTTGCTGCGCAAAGAAGGTGGCGACGGCCGGGGATTCCGGTGCTGCCGGGCTGTGGTGCTTGTTACCGAAATAGATGCCGATGGCAGCAAAGAATACGGCGATGACGCCGAACAGCAATACATTACGTTTCATATTTACTCGTTTTCCTCGGATAGCAGTGCGCGCACTGATTCTATATCGGCCCGCTCGGTGCGGCCGGATGCGGATTTTTTCAGGGCGCCGCGTAAATCATCGGTTTCATACAGCGCCAGGTGCACGCCTTCCTGCTGCCAGATGAAGCTCAGCGTTTCCACCGGCTCATTATGGCCTTTGAAATGGTTGGATTCCGATACGTCGAAGTCCACACCCTTATTTAATAGGTAAATCTCCACATCTTTCGGGCTTTCCGCGAACAATTGCAGATGGATATCCGAATGTTCGCCGGCCGTGCCGTTCAGGATCGCGCCGGTCAGATGGGGCTGGAACGGCGTCAGTTCGACCATCAGGCGCAGCGCCAGTTGGCGTAAATGCAATAAGCGCGCCGGTTGGGTATCGCTGAAAAACAATTCGTTATAGAGCCGGACTTCGTCTTCGATCTGGCTGTTGTCCGGCAGGATATTGCCGCGCACCTTGCTGTTGCCCAGTATCTGTTTGACCGCCTTGCGTTTGGCGGTGCCGTAATCCACCCCGTCTTCGGCGATCAGGCGTGCGGCGGCTGCGGCGATTTCGGCGCGCAGCAATTCTGTATCGGACAGGGAGTGAGTTGACATGGCGCGAATGATACTCCCGCCGACAGAAGCCCGTCGTCGGGTAAAATCTCTATATTCCAATCCGAAATTGTACAATGCATATCCACATACTTGGCGTTTGCGGCACCTTCATGGGTGGTTTGGCAGTCCTGGCAAAGGCCGCTGGTCATACGGTTACCGGATGCGACGCGAACGTCTATCCCCCTATGAGTACCCAGCTTGAGGCGCAAGGCATCAAGCTGATCGAAGGTTACGGTCCCGAACAGATCAGCCTCAATCCTGATTTATATGTCATCGGCAATGTCGTCTCGCGCGGCAATCCATTGATGGAAGAAATTCTCAATCGCGGCCTGCCTTATACCTCCGGCCCGCAATGGATAGGTGAGCACATCCTGCAAGGTAAGTGGGTACTCGCTGTGGCTGGCACGCACGGCAAGACAACGACTTCGTCCATGCTGGCATGGATACTGGAAGATGCCGGCTACGATCCCGGCTTCCTGATCGGCGGCGTCCCGATGAATTTCGGCATTTCTGCACGTTTGTCCGGCAGCGGTAAGGAGTCGTCCTTCTTCGTGATCGAAGCCGATGAGTACGACACTGCCTTCTTCGATAAGCGCAGCAAGTTTGTCCACTACCACGCCAAGACCGCCATTCTGAACAATCTGGAATACGACCACGCCGATATCTTTCCCGACCTGCAGGCGATCGAAACCCAGTTCCACCATCTGGTGCGTACCGTGCCCGGCGTCGGGCGCGTGATTGCGAACGGACGTGAAGCTTCCTTGCAGCGGGTATTGCAGCGCGGTTGCTGGAGTGACAGTGAATGGTTTGGCGGCAAGGACGGCTGGGCGCTGACCACACATGATGACGGCAATTTCGACGTGCTCTTCAACGGCGAGTTGCAAGGCACAGTGCAGTGGTCGCTGACCGGCGAACATAATCGCATGAATGCGCTGGCGGCCATTGCTGCCGCACGCCACGTTGGCGTATTGCCGGCACAGGCGATTGCGGCACTGGGGCAGTTCGAAAACGTCAAGCGCCGCATGGAGTTGCGCGGCACTGTCAACGACATCGCGGTGTATGACGACTTTGCGCATCATCCGACCGCGATCGCAACTACGGTAGAGGGCTTGCGCAAGAAGGTCGGCAAGGCACGCATTCTGGCCGTGCTCGAACCGCGCTCAAATACGATGAAACTGGGCACCATGAAAGAAGCGCTGCCTGGCAGTCTGGTCGATGCCGATCTGGTGTTTGGTTATGGTGCCAGCGGTAATGGCAAGGACGCTTTGGGTTGGGATTTGAATGAAGCACTGTCGCCACTGGGTGACAAGGCGCGTGCCTTTAATGATTTACCGACACTGGTGCAAGCCATTGCGCAAAGTGCGCAAGCCGGTGATCAGGTGCTGGTCATGAGTAACGGCGGTTTCGGCGGCGTTCATCAAAAAATTCTGGATGCGCTGGCTAAATGATTTTGTATCTGCACGGTTTCCGTTCATCGCCGCTTTCATTTAAAACCAGTTTGCTGGCCAGCCGCATGCAGGCGCTGGGACGTGGCGATGAATATCATTGCCCGCAACTACCAGCCTCACCGCGTGCCGCGATAGAAGTGGCACTTGCCATCGCGCAAACAGTTGCTCCTGCTGAACTCACTTTGATCGGTTCTTCGCTCGGCGGTTATTACGCCACCTGGCTCGCGGAAAAACTGGGCTGCCGTGCCGTGCTGCTGAATCCGGCGGTGCATGCGGCGCGCGATCTGGCGACGCATGTTGGTGTCAAAACGCAATATCACTCGAATGAGCCATTTGAATTCAAGCGCGAGTATATTGAGGAATTGGAAGCGCTGGCAGTGCCAGTCATCACGCGCCCGGAACGCTATTTTCTGATTGCCGCCACCGGTGATGAATTGCTCGACTGGCGTGAAATGGTGAGCCACTTCGCGCAAGTAAAACAGCATGTGATTCAAGGCAGTGACCACGGGATTTCTGATTTTGCCGACTATGCGGATGAGGTGCTGGCCTTTTGCGGCATACAGAGCGGAGTAGCGCAGTGAGCGCAGTCTCTCAGGCCCATTGGTTTGCGCATGTGAATGGCGTGCATGCCGCGCCGCAGATGCGCGGCTGGCTGACCGATTCGATGTCGCTGACGCAGAAGCTGATTGCACGTTGTGAACATTTTCGGGTGCGGCGTCTGGTGCAACAGAGCGCGCTGGTGCTGGCCGATGAATTTGAAAAAGTTGCGTTGCCGCGTCGCCGTATGGTGCAGGAGCGCGAAGTATTACTGTGTTGCGATGAGACCCCGGTGGTGTATGCCCACACCATCGTGCCGTTATCGGCGACGACGTCGGACTGGCCGTTTTTCGGCACGCTGGGTGAACGTTCTTTGGGTACGACTTTATTTGGTGATCCGCGCGTGTGGCGCGGCCAGCTCGAATACGCGCGCTTATCGGCGCAGCATCCGCTGGTATTGCGCGCCTCTGCGGCGTTGAAACAGAGTTTGCCGGCGCCCTTGTATGCGCGCCGTTGTTTGTATCGTCGTGGTCAGGGTTTATTACTGGTAACAGAAGTTTTTCTCCCCAATCTGGCCACGATCCGGCAAAATCCGCACGCCGAGAGTAAAAGATAAATAAAACAGCGCAGGGTTGCGCTTAATCCATGCAGCAATCGACTGTCCGTGAAGGCGGGAGCGATGAGTAGGTGTAGCTGTTCTAACTAAGTAAAGTATTGAATGAATCTATTTTTTGATGAATCCGGTGACTTCAAGGCCGGCGTCGCGATGTCGCAGCAGGGTGAGGCGTATCAGGTTGAAATGCCTTCCGGCAAACGTAGCAAAGTACGCTCCAAAGATGTCTTGCTGCAGTTTGCCAGCCCATCGCCGGCGGAATTCATGACAGATGCGCAAGCCATCGCGGCAGAGATCGATCTCGATTTTCTGTGGGAAGTGGCGGGCCAGGAAGAGTTCGGCTTTGCGGAATTGGGTACTGAATATTTTGGCCATGAACCGAAGCCACATGAAGCGGCCGGTTTGATTTTGCGTTTGCACGCAGCACCGATTTACTTCTATAAAAAAGGCAAGGGTCGCTACAAGGCTGCACCGGAAGCGTCGTTGAAAGCGGCCTTGGCCGGCGTCGAAAAAAAGCGTCAGCAGGCGCTGGTGCAAGCACAGTATGTAGAAGAGTTGAAAGCACATCGTTTGCCGGAAGCGATGCGGCCTATCGTGCTGCAACTCTTGTTCAAGCCAGACAAAAACTCCATCGAGTACAAGGCGCTGGACGCTGCCTGCAGCGAATTGCAGATGGCGCCGCAACGTTTGATGCTGGCAGTCGGCGGCATTGCATCGGCCAAGGATCTGCATTTTTCCAAATTCCTGTTTGAATCTTTCCCGCGCGGCATAGGCTTCCCGGATATTAGCCTGCCGACCTTGCCGGAATTACCGCTCGCCGAGGTGCAGGCGTTTTCGATCGATGACGTCACCACCACCGAGATCGATGATGCGATGTCGGTTACGCGTCTGGCTGATGGCAATGTATGCGTCGGTATTCATATCGCCGCACCTGGTCTGGGCATCAAACGCGATGACGCGCTCGATGCGATTGCACGCCAACGCTTGTCGACGGTGTATATGCCGGGTGACAAGATCACCATGCTGCCAGACGAACTGGTGGAAGCTTATACGCTGGCTGAAGGCCGGGTTTGTCCGGCGCTGTCTTTGTATGTCACGCTGGACCCGAGCGACTGGTCTGTGATTGCGACTGAAACCCGCGCCGAGCGGGTGCCGATTGCAGCCAATTTGCGCCACAACGATCTTGATGCTTATGTGACTGAAGATAATCTGGCCGCCGACGTCGGCGATTATCCGTACAAGGAAGACATCTCACTGTTGTGGAAGTGGGCACAAGTGCTGGAGCAGGGCCGCATGGCCAAGCGCGAAAGTTTTGGCTTGCGGCCTGAACAAAATAATCGCGTCGACTTCAACTTCTATGTTGAGAACGATGTGGTGTCGATCCAGCGTCGCAAGCGTGGCGCGCCGCTCGATAAAATCGTCGCCGAACTGGCGATCCTGACCAATAGCAGCTGGGGCAAGTTATTGCATGAGCATGGCGTACCCGGCATCTATCGCGCACAAGGTGGTGGCTCCGGCAATGGCTGGGCTGCCAAGATGCAAGTGCGCATGCAAACGCATGCAGCACCGCATCAGGGCTTGGGTGTCGATCAATATGCGTGGAGCACTTCACCGTTGCGCCGCTATACGGATCTGGTCAACCAGTGGCAAATTCTGGCGTGTATCGAGCATGGCGTGACGGCACCGCTGGTCGCGCCATTCAAGCAGCGCGATGCTGATTTGTTTGCGATCGTCTCTGCCTTCGATGCTGCTTACAGCGCGTATGCGGCCTTCCAGTCGGACATGGAACGCTATTGGTGTCTGCGTTGGTTAAGTCAGGAAAAAGGCGAGGCCGAGACCTTGAAGGTCGAGGCGGCAGTCTTGAAAGAAGAGATCCTGCGTCTGGTCGATATTCCACTTGTCATCAAACTGCCGGGCATGCCGCAGGTGGCGCGCGGTTCGCAAGTCAAACTGGATCTGCTGCGCTGGGATGAAGTTGATTTGACGATAGAGGCGCGTCTGCTCGACATCATTCAGGATGCGGCTGCCAGTGCGGCCAATGCCGATGAACTGGATGACGAAATGACTGACGATATGATGGAAGGCGACGCCGAGCCGGTACCTCTCGAACCGGAGTTGCTGGAGCAGACGGCACCGGCAGCGGATCCGAGCTTGACCCCGAATGCGGCAGCAGCTGAATAAGCTGCCGCGATTCCTGAGAATCCGGCCGGCTTTGCCGTAAAATTCATTTTTTAATTCACCTTGGTTAGCCAGCTTGCACGTGAAGTCATTTTTCCAGAATCGCTTTTTATCTGCCGCCGTCACGATTTCCGTGCTGGCGCATGTGGCGTTGCTGGCGGTGCACTTCACGCCGCCCGAGGCCTTCAAGTTCAAGCCGACCGATCCGGGGCTGGAAGTGATACTGGTCAATGCCAAGCACGACAAGCAACCGCTGAAAGCGGATGCGCTAGCGCAGGCTAATCTGGATGGCGGCGGGAATGCCGATGCAGGTCGCGCCAAATCACCGTTGCCCGATTTGCGTAAAAGCGAAGATGGCGACAGTGCCAAGGCCGCCAGACGCAAGATAGAAGAGCTGGAAAAGCATCAGCAAAAATTGCTGGCGCAGATGGAAAAGAAAACAGCTGTTCACACGCCGAAAGTCAGCGATGTGGAACCGGTGAAAAATGTGCCGATACAGCACAATGCGACCGATATGCTGGATAGCGCCAAAGCACTGTTGCGCCGCGAAGCAGAAATTTCGCGCAGCATAGAGGAATATAACAAGCGCCCGAAGAAAACCCAGGTCACGCCGAGTACGCGCGAAGTGGGTTACGCCGCTTACTACAAAGCGCTGCAAGATAAGATCGAAAAGAACGGCACGCTGAATTTCCCGCAGAAAGACGGCAAGAAGTTATATGGCCAGCTGGTGGTTTATATCCCGATCTTTCAGGACGGCACCATCTATATGAAGGAAGGCGGGCCGCGGGTGGAACGGACTTCCGGTAATCCGGCGCTGGATCAGGCCGCATTAAACATCGTGCGCCGCGCCGCACCTTTCGGTAAATTCCCTGACAATATGCGTTCCGCTGGCAAGGACGATGTGTGGGAAATTATTACGCGCTTCAACTTCACGCGTGACGATGCATTGGAAACCGAAACACGAGGACAATGAGTGAGTACTGAACACATTGGTCGCACCGACAATTATGCTGTGATCGGCAACCCGATTGCGCACAGCAAATCGCCCGATATCCATGCGCGCTTTGCGGCACAGACACAGCAGAATCTGCAATACGAGCGCTTGCTGGCGCCGCTCGACGGTTTCCTTGCCACCGTGCAGGAATTCGTGGCGCAAGGTGGCAAGGGCTTGAATGTGACCGTACCGTTCAAGCTGGAAGCGTATGCGATGGCAACACGCCTGACGGAGCGTGCGCGTGCCGCCGGTGCGGTCAATACCCTGAAGTTTGGTGACGGTGAGATGTTGGGTGACAATACCGACGGCGTTGGTCTGGTCACCGATATCGTGCGCAATGCGGGTGTCGCGGTCGCCGGTAAAACGGTTTTATTGCTGGGTGCCGGCGGTGCCGCACGCGGCGTGATTTTGCCCTTGTTGCATGAGAAGCCAGCTAAGCTGGTACTGGCTAATCGCACACATGCAAAGGCGGTCGATCTGGTTGAGCGCTTTGCACCGAATCCTTGCCTCGAAGTAGGTGATTTTGCCTTGCTGGATGATGCCTTCGATATCGTCATCAATGCTACTGCCGCCAGTCTGGCATCGGAAGTGCCGCCAATTTCGCCGCGCGTGTTTGCTCAGCGCACTCTGGCTTACGACATGATGTATGGCGCGGCCCCGACGCCTTTCATGCAATTTGCCACGCAACATGGCGCCAGTGCGCGCGATGGTCTGGGCATGCTGGTGGAGCAGGCGGCCGAATCCTTTTATCTATGGCGCGGTGTGCGGCCCGAGACCACGGCCGTCTTCGCAGAATTACGTAGTAAGCTTTAAATACCGCTTCTTTACTTCTTAAGCTGCATGCTTAGCAAGCCTTACTCAGAATTCGGCAAACAATAAAAAATGAAAATATTGCGCAAGCTCTTGTTTTGGCTGATCGTGGTGCCGGTGCTTCTGATCTTGCTGCTGCAACTGTATTTCTTCCTGCAGATAGGCTGGTGGGTGAAGTACAACCCGGATACGACCAGCTTTATGCGGCATCAGCTTTCCATCCTGCAGGAAAAGAATCCGAAGGCGCAGCTCAAGCAAAAATGGATACCCTACAATCGCATCTCGAATAATCTGAAGCGCGCCATCATCGCATCGGAAGATTCCAACTTCTCCGAGCATGAAGGGGTGGATTGGGATGCCTTGCAAAAAGCCTACGAAAAAAATATCAAAAAAGGCAAGGTGGTCGCCGGTGGCTCCACCATCACGCAGCAACTGGCAAAGAATCTCTTCCTCTCGGGTGAGCGCAGCTATTTGCGCAAAGGGCAGGAAGTCATCATTACCTACATGCTGGAATACTGGATGGATAAAGAGCGTATCTTTGAAATCTATCTGAATGTGGTGGAGTGGGGTGTCGGTATCTTTGGTGCGGAAGCAGCGGCTCAGCATTATTATGGTGTGTCGGCCGCGCAACTTAGTGCGCCGCAGGCGGCACGGCTGGCGGTGATGTTGCCGAATCCACGTTTTTACGATGGCCATCGCGGCACCGCCTATCTGGGGCGTCGCACCGATCTGATTCTGCGCCGGATGAATTCGGCTGCATTGCCTTAAACGCCTTCATATTGCAGTCATATTGCGGGAGTAAAAGCAAAGAATGCGGCAGCAGCTGAGGCGCTAAAAAAGTTGTTTCAGCCGCCGTTCCTGACTTGCCTGCGTCTGGACTTATCAGTACACTTGCGCTGTTTTCGTTTCTGGAGCCCTGACTTGGGTAGTCCTACTTATAGTTGTCCGCCGTCTTGTGACGGTCATCCCGCGAGATAGTGCTTCAGGATCACGTTTCACACGATCACGTTCCAAGCGCCTCTCGCCGGATTCGGTGAGTGGTCGCGTCCTGGCCTGTTAGTCTGTTGCATGGCCGCGTTCCCTCAAAAAATTAATTGAACCTGCAGGGCTGGCTCTGCAGGGCATGTTGTGTGTTTCATCAACGCAGTTGATGTTTCTGACGCGACAGGGAGAGCTAATGATCAATGTATTTGTATTGCAAAACGGCCGACTGAACCAGATCAATATCGACACGCGCGAGGATCTGGAAAAAGCCACGCCGGTATGGGTGGACCTGACCGACCCGAACGACGATGAGCGGGCCTGGGTTAAAAGTATTTATGGCGTGACCTTGCCGGGCGAAGACGACGTCAAGGATATCGAAGCATCGGCACGTTATTACGAAGGTGAAAACGGTGACTTGCACCTGCGCACCGACTTCCTGCTGGAAGAAGATGACGGCCCGTCACGTGTCGTGACCGTGGCTTTTATCCTGGCGCGCGACATCCTGTTTTCCGTCCATCCCGAAGACTTGCCTATTTTCCGCCTGGTGCGCATGCGCGCGCGTTCGCGTCCCGGCTCCATCGCCGATTACAAGGATGTCTTGCTGGACCTGTACGCCACCGATGCCGAGTATTCGGCGGATGCGCTGGAAGGCGTGTATCAAAGCCTGGACGAAGTCAGCCGCAGTGTCCTGCAGGAAGAGCTGAGCGATCAGGATGCGGCGGTCGCACTGAATGCGATTGCGCATGAAGAGGATTTGAACGGACGTATTCGCCGCAATATGATGGATACGCGCCGCGCGGTCAGCTTCCTGATGCGTGGTCGTTTATTGAATGCGGAGCAGTTTGAAGAAGCGCGTCAGATTATGCGCGATATCGAATCGCTGGACGGCCATACCGCCTTCCTGTTCGACAAGATCAACTTCTTGATGGATGCCACGGTCGGTTTCATTAACATTAACCAGAACAAAATCATCAAGATTTTCTCGGTTGCCTCGGTCGCTTTCCTGCCACCGACACTGATCGCAAGTATCTACGGGATGAACTTCAGGCTCATGCCGGAACTGGACTGGTCTTTGGGTTACCCGCTGGCTATCGTGATGATGATTGCTTCGGCAGTCACACCATTCTGGTATTTCCGCCGCCGCGGCTGGCTGAAGTAAAACTATCCACGCACCACTCGGTGCGTGGTTCTCTATTAAATCAATCGTCGCAGTCGTCCGCCAGTTGGGCAAAGGCGGCACGCGCTGCCTTGATGCTGCTGTCGATGACGGCATCATCGTGTTGGGCTGATACAAATCCCGCTTCAAATGCAGACGGTGCAAGATACACGCCGGCGTCCAGCATCGCGTGGAAGAAAGCATTGAAGCGCGTCTTGTCACACTTCATCATCGTCTCGTAGGAGACCGGCACGGCATCGGCGAAATACAAACCAAACATGCCGCCGACCGAATTGGCGCAGAAGGCAATGTCCGCTTCGCGTGCTGCCGCACTAAAGCCATGTACCAGTTTGGCGGTTTGCGCGGTCAGGTTTTCATAGAAGCCCGGTGCCTGTATCAGTTTCAGGGTCGCCATGCCGGCGGCCACAGTGACCGGATTGCCGGACAGCGTACCGGCCTGGTACACGCCACCCAGCGGTGCCAGGTGCCGCATGATATCGGCGCGACCGCCGAAGGCCGCGACCGGCAAGCCGCCGCCGATGACCTTGCCGAGTACGGTCAGGTCCGGTGTGATGCCGTACAGCGATTGCGCGCCGCCGAGTGCGACACGGAAACCCGACATCACTTCATCAAGGATCATCACGGCACCGTATTGGGTACAGACGCGACGCATGGTGTTCAGGAATTCCGGCGTGGCCGGCAGCAAATTCATATTGCCGGCGACCGGTTCCACGATCACGCAGGCGATCGAATCGCCCATTTCCTTGAATACGTTTTCCAGTTGTTGCGGATCGTTGTAATCGAGGACCAGCGTATGTTTGGCGAAGTCTTCCGGCACGCCGGCCGAAGTCGGATTGCCGAAAGTCAGCAAGCCGCTGCCGGCTTTCACCAGCAGTGAATCGGCGTGACCGTGGTAGCAGCCTTCGAATTTGATGATCTTGTCGCGGCCGGTGGCGCCACGCGCCAGGCGCAAGGCGCTCATCGCCGCTTCGGTGCCGCTGGATACCAGGCGTACCTGTTCAATGGAGGGGACCAGGCGGCAGATCAATTCTGCCATCTCGATTTCGGCTTCGGTCGGTGCGCCGAAACTCAGGCCGCGCGTGGCCGCTTCCTGTACCGCCCTGACGACATCCGGATGTGCATGGCCGACAATCGCCGGGCCCCAGGAACCGATGTAATCGATATAGCGTCGGTCATCGGCATCCCAGAAATAGGGGCCTTCAGCCTTGGTAATGAAACGTGGCGTGCCGCCGACCGAGCGGAAAGCACGTACCGGCGAATTGACGCCGCCCGGCGTACTGAGTTGTGCGCGGGCGAAGAGCTGATCGTTCTTGGATGTCATGCGGAGACCGTAAAAAAAGTGCGGTGAAAAATAATTACTGTATGAGTGGCGGCAGGATGTCGATGTTTTCATCGAATTCGCGCGCCCAGAAATAGCGATCCAATACCAGCTTGCCCATGCCCAGGCGTTGCGCATTGGCGATGGAGGCGATGGTGAATTCCTGTGCTTCGAATACCGCTTCCGGCACATCGAGGCCATTCGCCAGCAAGGCGGCTATGGTCGCTGCCAGCGTACCGCCGGCGCCGCTATAGGAACCTGAGATGCGTTGCCAGTTGTCGTGGCGGATGACGCCGCTTTCATCGAACAGGGTATTGGCGACATCGGTCAGGTCGGACGGCGTGCCGGTGACGAAGACATATTCGCAACCCATTTCGATCAGGCGCATCGCGTCGACCGCCATCATGTCTTCTTCCGATGGCTCGCGCCAGGTTTCGGCGATGCGGGCCAGTTCGACTGCGGACAGGACCAGGACCGTGGTTTGCGGGATCAGCAATTCACGCGTCGCCATCAGCATGTCTTCACCATCCGGCCCCTGGTCGGGCAAGGAGGACAGGAAAGGATCGAAAATCAGCGGGATGTCCGGATAGTCGGAAACGATTTCGGCAATCGCCGAGACATTTTCTATGCTGCCGACGGCGCCGACCTTGAAGGCCGCGACCGGCATATCCTCGAGCACCACGCGCGCCTGGTCGGCGACCCAGTCGGAATCGATGATTTGCGTATCTTCGATGCGGGCGGTATCGCCTATAAATAGCGAAGTGATCACTGACAGGCCGTGGCAACCCATGGCGGCAAACGAGGCCAGATCAGCCTGAATACCAACGGCGCCGACCGGATCGGTGGGGCCAAAGGTTAATATAAGCGGAGAAGTTTGGTTTTGCACGGCGGGTATATTAAGATAGCTGACTATGCATTTTAACTTGAAGGGCTGTCAGACGTGAGCAATAACGAAACATCGAACGAACAATTCCAAACCTGGATGTGCCTGATCTGCGGTTGGATTTACGACGAAGCCGCCGGTTTGCCGGAAGAAGGCATCGCGCCGGGTACGCGCTGGGCCGATGTGCCTATGAACTGGACCTGTCCGGAGTGCGGCGCGCGCAAGGAAGATTTCGAAATGGTGGCAATCTAAGCAGGTAATTCCTCAGTAATACCGCCGCCCCGGCGTTGCGACTTCGGCAATTTTTGTTTAAAAACCACGAGCGTCGATGCAGGTCACAATGTTGGGTTAAAGAATCTTGCTTTTTGTTACGGATGAGCCGTATATTGTTGACACAGTTCAACGAGACGAATCATGACAATAGCGCTGGATAATGCGGATATGAAAATCATGGTGATCGACGATAGCAGCACTATCCGTCGATCCGCCGAGATATTCCTGGGTCAGGCTGGTTATAAGGTCGTGCTGGCTGACGACGGCTTTGACGCGCTTGCCAAGATGAACGATCACAAGCCTGCGCTGATTTTCTGCGATATCCTGATGCCGCGTCTCGACGGTTATCAAACCTGTGCACTGATCAAGAAAAGTGCGAAATTTCATTCAACGCCGGTCATTATGCTGTCATCCAAGGATGGTTTATTCGACCGTGCGCGTGGCGCGATGGTCGGCTCCGACGCATACCTCACCAAGCCGTTCACAAAAGACAGCCTGCTCAAAACCGTGCGTGAATACGCGCTTGAGGCAGTCGCAAGGTAAATTCGATCTAAAGGTTTCAGATGGCTATTCAAAAAATTCTGGTCGTGGACGACTCACCGACTGAGCGTTACTTCCTCACCGACATCCTGATCAAACGAGGTTTCTCCGTCTCTACCGCAGAGAATGGTGAAGAAGCGCTGTTGAAAATCAAGGCCGACAAGCCGCAACTGATCCTGATGGATATCGTTATGCCGGGCCAGAACGGCTTCCAGGTGACCCGTTCCATCACGCGCGATCCGGAAACCCAGGATGTGCCTATCATCATCTGTACCAGCAAAGGCCAGGAAACCGACCGCATCTGGGGCTTACGCCAGGGCGCACGCGATTACATCGTCAAACCAGTGGATCCGGCTGAACTGCTATCCAAAATTGCCGCACTCGGATAAGTAGCTCCTCATGAGCCAGCCTACGTCGGATTTTCAAACGGATATTGCATCCCCGAAATCGGATATCACCGCGCGGCGTACGCGTTTGCGCGAATTCCAGGCGCAACTGGTCGAACGCATGCAAACCGCGCGCAGCGGTGCGGATACCCGCGTCAATCAGCTTGGCGTACTGATAGGCGAGCAGCGCTGGTTACTGAACCTGCAAACGGCGGGCGAAATCGTGGCGGTCGGGAGCATTACCCCGGTACCGCTGACGCAGCCGTGGTTCCTCGGCCTGAGCAATATTCGCGGCAACCTGATCAGCGTGATCGACTTCGCGCGTTTCCAGGGTTTGCCCGCTACCAATATAGAGAAAGACAGCCGCATCGTGGCCTTCGGCCCGGCGCTGGCATTCAATAGCGGCTTGCTGGTGTCGCGCGTGCTGGGTTTGCGCAATGTGGCGGAAATGCAATTGCATGCAGACGGCGCTGACGCTGCCGCACCCTGGGCCAGCAAGCGCTACCTCGATCAAGAGTCGCAAGTCTGGACTGAGCTTGATCTTTCCTCGGTTATACAAAATCCCCAATTTTTGCAGGTCGGCCTGTAGCCTCGAAACGAGTATTCGAGTGCTTCATCAATAGAGATAGAGAATCAGGAGAATCAGTATGGCGTTTAATTTACCGCTCTTTTCCCAACGTAAAAAAGAGACGGCCGCGCAAGGCGATGATGCCAATAATGCTGTGCCAACTGAGGACGGTGTCGCGGCGCTCGCGGCTGCGCCAAATACCATCACGAATACGCGCGCAAATATCAATCCGAACGCGACCTATATCGGCGACGTACTGCAAAAAAGCGGCGACATCAGCCTGCCGCTGATCGGCAAACTGCCGCTGCAACAACAGGTTCGTATCCTGCTGATCGCACTCGGCAGCTCGCTGGCACTCGGTGCGCTCTTCGTCTGGCTCAATGCCGATTATTCCGCCCTGACTTCGACCCAGACCCAGATCGCGGGTGACGCGCTGATGCACTCGCAGCGGGTAGGTAAGGCGACACCAAATGCGATTCAGGGTAACAAGGAAGCGTTCAAGCAGCTGGCCGACAGCCGCAAGGAATTCAATAGCGACCTGACCATCCTGTCCAAAGGCGGTGTGTACCAGGGCCGTAATATCAGCCCGCCGGATGCACAGATGGATGCGATGCTGAAGGAAACGCAAAAACTGTGGGCCGGTACCGACAAGGCGGCGGCCACCATCCTGAAGCTGGAAAAGGAACTGACCGGCTTCGGTACAACGCTGCAAATCCTGAACGGCATTTCGCCAAACTTGCTGGAATTGACCGAACAGATTTCGACGCTGAAAGCGCAAGGCGGTGCTTCGCCGCGTGAAACAGCAGCGGCCGGCCAGCTGGTCATGTTGACGCAACGCCTGGCCCGTAGCGCGAACGAATTCCTGAGCTCCGAGGGTGTGAACCCGGAAACCGCTTTCTTGCTGGGCAAGGATACCAATACCTTCCGCGAGATCGTCGAAGGCTTCATCAATGGTAGCGAAGCGCTGCGCCTGAGCAAAACGACCGAACCGGATACACGCGACAAGCTGCTCGAATTGCAGGCCAACTTCAATGAATATCAAAAATCGATTTCGCTGATTCTCGGTAACCTGCAAAACTTTATTTCGGCGAAGCAGGCCGAGGAATTGATCTTTAAGGAAAACGAAGCGCTGAAGCAGCGCCTGACCGAATTGCAGCAAAGCTATCGCAGCGAACAGGATTCCCTGACCCTGCCATTCTGGCTGATGCTGCTGAGCGTACTGGCCGCGCTGTTGTCGGCGGCAGGTATTGCTCTGGTACTGTTGCAGGACAGCCGCAATCGCACCAAGGAAGCGGATGCACGTCGCCTGGAAGCGGAAGGCCAGCGTCTGGAAGCGCAGAAGCAGGAAGAAGAAGCGAAGCAGGCCAACGATCAAAACCAGGCCGCGATTTTGCGCCTGATGAACGAATTGCAGGAAGTGGCGGATGGTGACTTGACGGTGCAGGCGACGGTGTCGGAAGACATCACCGGCGCGATTGCCGACTCGGTTAACTATACGGTGGAAGAGTTGCGCGGGCTGGTAGGTCGTGTAACCAACACGGCAGAACAGGTGACCTCGGCATCGACCCAGGCGCAGAATATTTCGACCGAGTTGCTGGAAGCGTCGCAAAAGCAATCACGCGACATTCAGGAAACCGGTCAGGCGGTATTGGATATGGCGGTACAAATTACCGACGTTTCCAAATCCGCCAATGAATCAGCAGAAGTTGCGCGGCAGTCGGTTACCGCGGCGGAGGAAGGTTCCCGTGCGGTGGAAAATGCGATCAAGGGTATGAACGAGATCCGCGAACAAATCCAGGAAACCTCGAAACGAATCAAACGTCTCGGTGAATCGTCACAAGAGATTGGTGAAATCACTGAACTGATTTCCGACATTACCGAACAGACCAACGTACTGGCGCTGAACGCGGCGATTCAGGCTGCATCCGCCGGTGAAGCGGGACGCGGCTTCTCGGTGGTGGCGGAAGAGGTGCAACGATTGGCGGAACGTTCGGGTGAGGCGACCAAGCAGATCGGTGCACTGGTACGTACGATTCAAACCGATACCCATGACGCGGTCGCCGCGATGGAAAAATCAACGCAGGGTGTGGTCGAGGGTGCGAAGCTGTCCGATGCGGCCGGTGCGGCGCTGTCGGATATTCGTCGCGTTTCGAACCGTCTGGCAGAACTGATTCAAGGCATCTCGTCGGCCACCGAGCAGCAGGCCACATCGGCGAACGGCGTAGCGCAAAACATTCAGGGCATTTTGACGGTGACCGAGCAAACGCAAGAAGGTACGCAACAAACTGCGCACTCGATTCGCGAATTGTCGAAACTGGCGGAAGAATTGAAAAACTCGGTATCGCGCTTCCGCGTCACGGCTTAAGACTGCGCCGGACGGCTTTAGATACCGGACGCCAGATTAGAGTTATTTGCAGGCTTGCAGTGGCTTAGGCCCAACAGCAATTGCGGTGAGCTATCCATCTATCGATAGCTCACCTTCGCACCGCGAGGCAGTCATGAATACCCCATCCACCCCCTTGTCGCAAGGCAGCAGGGAACACTTCGATACCGGCCCTTTGTCCTGGGTGATCGGTGAAATCAGCGGTGCGCTGACGCGTTCGCGTATCGCGCTGGGCGAAGCATTGATGCAGGATGCAGAAACCAGCTCGACCACCATGCGGCATGCCAAGGCTTATCTGCATCAGGCGCATGGCGCTTTGCAAATGGTCGATGTCGATGGTGTGGTCATCATTACCGAAACGGTAGAGGATTTATTCGACCGTTTCGAATCGGCTCAGTTACAACTGGATGAGGCCAGCGTACAAGCCATCAGTCAGGCTTATCAAGCCTTGCTCGAGTATCTGGAAGAATTGCTGGCCGGTGTGCCGCATCAACCGGTGCGCCTGTTCCCTTACTATCGGGCGCTGCTGCAAGTGCGCGGTGCGGAACGCATCCATCCGGCTGATTTGTTCTTCCCTAATCTGGCGATCCGGCCGCAGTTGCCGTCAGCTAGCAGCAAGCTCTCGCATGACGATTATGTCTCTCTGCGCAAACGCTTTGAACGCGCACTCTTGCTATTGCTCAAGAATGCCGCGGATGGTTCCACCATCACCGGTGCGCAAGCGATGCGCGACATCATCTTGCGTGTCGAGCAGGCACAGAACACCCAGCAGGGCCGCAGTTTTTGGTGGGTCATGCGCGGTTTTGCCGAGGCGGTTTCTGCCGGGCAGGTACCGAATGAACTCTACGTCAAACAATTGTTTGCACGTATCAATTTACAGATCCGTCGTCTGAGCGAAGGCTCGTCCAGCATTACCGAACGATTGCTGCGCGATGCCTTGTTCTTTATCGCCAAGGTAGAAGATCCTTCGCCAGTGGTGCAGCAAATTCGCACCGCTTATCAGCTGGATGGTGTGGTGCCGGCTGACTACGAGAAGAAGCGCTACGGTCAGATCGATGCACAGGCGCTGACACAGGCCAAGGAACGCTTGTCGCAAGCGAAGAATTTATGGAATCGCATCGCCGCTGGTGATGTCGGTGTGGCAGCAGCTTTTGAAAAAGAAATGGCCGGGCTGGCCGAAGCCGGTGGTCGTCTGAATGCACCGGCGCTAGCCAAATTATTGCGCGAGCTGGGCGGCATTGCACGGCATGCGGCGCATACGCAGCCGGGCGATAGCCTGAGTCTGGAAATCGCGACCAGCCTCTTATTCGTGGAAAACGCTTTACAGCAAATCGGTCATCTGGCCGACGACTTTGCTGATCGTGCGGATGCACTGACTGCGCGTTTGTTGTCGGCAGTGTCGGGCGAAGAACTGACGCAGAGCGCGCAGTGGCTGGATGAAATGTCGCGTGAAGCACAAGAGCGACAAACCATGACGGCGCTGGCCGGAGAAATGCAATCCAGCTTGCGCCAGGTTGAAAAGCTGCTGGATGAATACTTCCGCGATACGACACAACGCGCTGGCCTGGCAGACATCGATGCCATCCTGTATCAAATCAGTGGTGCCTTGTCGGTGCTGGAGCAGGACGATGCAGTACTGGCGGTACAGCATACGCAGGCTGCGGTACGTCGCTTCATCGATGCCGAAGAAGAACCGTATGTGCAGGAGTTTGAACAAGTCGCGCAAAACGTCGGTGCGCTCAGTTTCTTTATCGAGACCCTGCAATTACATCCGGATGGCATCAATCGTTTTTCCTTCGATCAAAAGCTGGGCGTGTTCCATGCCCGTTTGACAGAGAAAAATAATGTGTCGGATGCGGCACTGGATGTGGTGCTGACACCCATCCCCGATGCTGATGCAACCGTGCCGGCCGATCGCGCCTTCGATGCGCCGGACTTGCCGACAGTGGAAGCGGAACTCGCCTACCATCAAAAGCAATCGGAAGAGCTGGCGATGTCGCTGCTGGCCGAACCTGATAATTCCTTATTGCAGGAACAACTGCGCGAGTCGCTCGAGCAAGTGCGGCTGGATGCGACCCTGGTCGACAATCCGGAAGCCAATGACCGCGCCCGTGCCGTGATCGACATGCTGGAAGACCCGGCTTTCGTCGCCTCGCAGGACGCGCTGGAAGATGTGGCGCTGGCAGCCGCCGCACCAGTCAAACCGGTGGTGCAACTGGAAGAAGAGGAGCCGCGTGCGACACCGGTCGGCGATGAAGCGATCGATGCCGAGTTGCTGGAAATTTTCTTGTCGGAAGCGGTCGAGGTGCTTGATTGCGTCAGACAGACCATACCGGAATCACGCAATGCGCCACACAATCAGGAATACCTGACCACTTTGCGTCGTTCCTTCCATACGCTGAAAGGGAGCGGACGCATGGTCGGCTTGCTGGCACTGGGTGAAACCGCCTGGAGCGTTGAGCAAGTCTTGAATTTGCGTTTGTCGGAAACCCGCGGTGGTGATCCCGATCTGTATGCCTTGCTGGAAAACGCGACGCAAGTGCTGGATGCCTGGGTCAGCGATTTGCAAACGCATGGTCGTTCGGACCGCGTTGGCCTGGCCTTGATCAATGCCGCTGAACGCGTCAAAAATGGCGCGTCGTATTACTACGATGCAGCGGACGAAGCAGTCGCACCGCTGGCGGCACATATTCCTGAGTTACCAGAGACGGTAGCGACTGAGGCGGATGTAGCTGCTACCGAAGTCGACGCAGATAAGGAAGTCGATTCCTTCGCTGCGGTTGAAGACGCAGAAACGCCTGCGGTAACGGAGGCAGAAGAGCTGGAACTGAGCGATGAAGAATTGGCGCAGTTCCGCCAGATGGATGCTGCGCCCGAGGTAAAGAAAGCCGCACCCGTCGGTGAGTTTGATCATCTGCAGATAGCCGATGTGATCGACTTCCCGAACAAGCCGGTTCCGCTCAAAACGGATGACAACATCAAATATGTCGGTGATCTGGAAATCAGCTTGCCGCTGCATAATATTTATCTGGCCGAGACCGATGAGCTGGTGCGCTTCCTGTCGCAAGACATCGGCGAGTGGCGTCACGAGCCCGACCGTCAGGTCAACACGCAAGTGGTGCATGCAGCTCACTCGCTGGCCGGTAGTTCTGCCACCGTGGGTTTCAAGCCTTTGCAGGAAATTGCTTATGCGCTGGAAACCGTATTGCAATATCTGGCGCGCAAACCAGTCAAATTGCTGGTGTCCGAATACGATGCGCTGGAGCATGCGGTAGGTCGTATCCGTTTCATGTTGCAAATGTTTGCGCTGGGTGAAATGCCCGACGCGGAACCGGAACAAGTCGCTCTGTTGCAAAGCATGCCGGAGGATTTTGAAGCACGTTCAGGTTTGCGCGCTGGCTTGCTGACACCTGCAATCACGCCAGCAGAGTATATCGAGCCGGAAGAAACGCCATTGCCGGGCCGTCAGATGCAGCAGGAAGAGGCCTTGCCAGCTGCTGAGCCTGAGACCCTATCTGCAGCTGCCGAAGCTGTGCCTGAGATCAGTCCGCTCGAATCTATCGACGCTACTATCGACACTGGCATCGACAAACTCGCGGCTGGCGCTACACCTTTTGCTGAACCGGTCTATCCGCAACTGGATGAAGAGCTGAGCGATCCTTCGCTGGTGATTCGCGATGAGATTGATACCGACTTGTTGCCGGTCTTCATCGAAGAGGGGCGTGACATGTTGCCGCAGATGGGGCAAGCGCTGCGCGCCTGGCAACAGGATCTGGGGAATAGCTTATTGCCGCAATCTTTGTCGCGACTCTTGCATACCGTCAAGGGTAGTGCACGCATGGCCGGTGCGATGTCGCTCGGTCAGCATATGCATGAGATGGAAACCCGCATCGAAAACATCACGCATGCAGGCCATCCTTCCGGCGCTGCGCTGGAAGATTTGTTGGCGCGTTACGATCAGGGCTTGCAGCTGTTCGAGCAATTGCAGCAACAGAATGTCACGGCGCCGCAGGCCAGCGCTGCTGCACCTTCAAGCGCGCCCGCATCCGCGCCGACACCTAAAGCAGAACTGCCGAAAATTCATAGTGCGATGCCAGTCAGTGCGAATCGTCTGGCTCCGATCACACCACATGCAGGCGCATTGGCCGCCGCTGCCGCAGCACCGCTGGTACGTGTACGTGCCGATATTCTGGATCGTCTGGTCAACCAGGCGGGTGAGGTATCGATCTCGCGTTCCAAGCTGGAAACCGAAGTCGGTACGCTGCGTCAATCCATGGGTGAGTTGTCGGAAAATGTAGTGCGTCTGCGCGAGCAATTGCGTGAGATCGAGATGCAGGCTGAATCGCAAATCACTTCGCGCATGGGCATTTCGGCCGACCGCGAATTCGATCCGCTTGAATTCGATCGCTTTACGCGCTTGCAGGAACTGACACGCATGATGGCGGAGAGCGTCAATGACGTCGGCTCAGTGCAGCAAAATCTGAGTCGCACCATTGATAGCGCCAGCACCGATCTGGTGACGCAGGCGCGTCTGACCCGTGATTTGCAACAGGATTTGATGCGGGTACGCATGGTGCAATTTGCCAGCATTTCCGAACGTCTGTTCCGCGTCACGCGCCAGGCCTCGAAGGAAATGGATAAGCGCGTCAACCTTGATATCCGCGGCAGCGCAGTGGAAATCGATCGCGGCGTACTGGAAAAAATGGCTGGCCCGTTTGAGCATTTGTTGCGCAATGCGATTGTGCACGGGATTGAGTCGCGTGAACAAAGGCAAGCTGCAGGCAAGAGCGAAACCGGCGAACTGCGAATCGAAATCCGGCAGGAAGGTAATGAAGTTGTGATTCATTTCTCGGACGATGGTCAGGGTTTGAATCTCGACAATATTCGCAACAAGGCTTTGAGCAGTGGCTTGCTGAGTAATGAGACCGACTTGTCCGATACGGAAGTGACTGATCTGATCTTCCATCCGGGTTTCTCCACCGCAGAAGAAATTACCGAACTGGCCGGTCGTGGTATCGGCATGGACGTGGTGCGTTCGGAAGCAGCTTCACTTGGTGGTCGCGTCGCGATTGCATCGGAAGCCGGCAAGGGCGCGCAGTTCACGATTCACTTGCCACTGACACTTGCGGTCACACAGGTAGTATTGCTCTCCACTGGTGGCAAGACTTACGCGATTCCATCGGTGCTGGTCGAGCAGGTACAGCAATTGAAGGCCGGCCCACTGGCCGCTGCCTATAACGAAGGCGCAGTGATGTGGCAGTCGCAACGGGTGGTGATGCATTATCTGTCCAGCCTGCTGGGTGATCAACAGGTGGCACCGGTGACACAGCAGTATTCACCTTTGCTGATTTTGAAGAGCGGTAATGAACGCGTCGCTTTGCACGTTGATGAGATCCTCGGCAACCGCGAGGTGGTGGTCAAAAATATCGGCCCGCAGCTGTCGCGCATGATCGGTATCGCCGGCGCTACCGTGTTGGGCTCCGGTGAGATCGTCTTGATTCTGAACCCGGTACCCTTGGCACAACGCGCCGCGCTGGAAAATATACGCGCACCGCGTCTGACACCATCTGACGCACCGGACGGCATGGGCGCAATCGCGGAAATGGCAAGCTCGGAGCCGGTGGCACCGGTACAGGGTTTGCGTACCCAGCCTATCGTGATGGTGGTCGATGATTCGCTGACCGTGCGTCGTGTCACCCAACGTTTGTTGACGCGTGTCGGTTATCAGGTGGTACTGGCGAAAGACGGGGTCGATGCTCTGCAGCATTTGCAGTCAGTGACGCCGGATGTGATGCTGGTCGATATCGAAATGCCACGCATGGATGGTTTCGATCTGACACGCAATATTCGTGACGATGAACGTACACGCGATATTCCTATCATCATGATTACTTCGCGTACCGCCAGCAAGCATCGCAACTATGCGCTGGAGCTGGGTGTGAATGAGTACCTCGGCAAACCGTATCAGGAAGATGCCTTGCTGGAACTGATCGCCGGTTTTGTCGCGAAAGCCGCCAGCGTAAACTGATACTGTCTGCTTCTGCTGACGAATAAAAATCCCGCATCATGTGCGGGATTTTTTTTGTGCCGATTACCTGTGTGGATTATTCGACTGTGACTTTCTTGACCACCGCATAGCGCTGCAAAGTACGGGCGCGCGCTTCATCATGCTGCAGCAGCGGCTGCGGATAATTCTTCCCTATTGAAACACCGGCCATTTGCAATTCCAGCGCCGGTGCGCGCCACGGTGCATGGATATGTTTGGCGGATAGCTTGGCTAGCTGTGGCAGATAGCGCCGGATGAATTTGCCGTCGGCATCAAACTTCTCCGATTGCGTGATCGGATTGAAGATGCGGAAGTAGGGTTGGGCGTCGCAACCGGATGAGGCCGCCCATTGCCAGCCGCCATTATTGGCCGACAGGTCGAAGTCATTGAGTTGCTCCGCGAAGTAGCGTTCACCCCAGCGCCAGTCGATGCCGAGATCCTTGATCAGGAAGGAGGCGGTGACCATGCGCAGGCGATTATGCATATAGCCAGTCTGGTTCAATTGCGCCATCGCGGCATCGACCAGCGGGTAGCCGGTCTGGCCGTCGCACCATGCTTGAAACAATTCCTGTGCATGGGGGCCGCTTTCCCACACGATGGCATCGTAATCCGGTTTGAATGCGCGTTCGCGCACATGCGGGTGCTGGTACAGGATCATGAAGTAAAAGTCGCGCCACACCAGTTCAGACAGCCAGACCGCCGCACCGGTACCACCGGCGCCGATGCGCATAGCGTCCAGTGCGCGTCTTACCAGCGCCCGGATCGAGACCGTACCAAAGCGCAGATGCACCGACAGATAGGACGGTCCTTTGACGAATGGGAAGTCGCGCGTGCTGTCGTAGTTCTTCATGCGAAGCATGAAGTCATCCAGCAAGCTCAGTCCGCCTTGCATGCCGGTCGGAATATTCAGCTCACTCAGATTGGTTTTTTCAAAGCCGATGTCAGCCAGTGTCGGTATGCCGCTCAGCGTGGCTGGCAGCGGCGCAAAGTGTGCCGCGTGCGATGAAATGTCGTAAGCAGGGACATCGGCTGGCGCCAGTTCGGTCTGCAGTTTTTTCAGCCAGGCGTTTTTGTAGGGGGTGAAGACCGAGAACGGCTTGTCGGCAAGCGTCAGGACTTCATCTTTTTCAAAAATGACGTGATCTTTATAAGTCTGGAAGCTGCGCCCGGCCTGTGCCAGCGCGGCCTGCACCGCGGCATCACGCGCGATTGCCTGTGGTTCGTAATCGTGATTGGTAAACACGGCATCCACGCCCAGCTCGGCGGCCAGTTGCGGAATCGCCTGTTCCGCCCATGCATGGCGCACGATCAGGCCGCCGCCCATCTCACGCAAGTCGGCTTCCAGTTCCTGCAGGCTGGCATGGATAAATTCGACGCGACGGTCAGCCGCTGGCAGCTGGTCGAGGATGGCGCGGTCAAAAATAAAGGCGCAATACACTTGTTTGCTCTGGGTCAGCGCATGGTGCAGGGCGGCGTGGTCAAAACTGCGTAAATCGCGGCGGAACCAGACTAGAGTTTTGTCAAATAGCGGCATGAAGGGGGCTGGCTTAGTAGGGTTGAAAATGCGGTTGAAACTGCGGTTTGGGGGTGGGGACTTTGAGTCCGACAGCGAAGGTTAAACCAAGGCAGGGCGGAAAAACATGAAAAATATCGGCAAAATCGATCCAGACTGCGGTTTGGAAGCGAGATTTCGCCTAAAACTGCTAAAATAACGGCATGCCGAAGCAACGTAAGACTAGCAAATCCCCCGAAAATCCCGATTCACCTTGGGAATCCCTCGATTTTTCCGCAGTAGCAGACACTCCACCCCGCGCATCGCTGAATCTGGCCGATCATTTTTTGATTGCCATGCCGTCCATGCTTGATCCGGTTTTTGGTGGCACCGTCGTCTACCTGTGTGAGCATAACGCTAACGGCGCTTTGGGTGTGATCATCAATAAAGCCACCGATATGACGGTCGATGTCTTGCTTAATCGCATCGATTTGACGCTGGAGATCGCGCCTGAACTGTCGGCGCTGGACAAGGCACCGGTGCTGTACGGCGGGCCGGTACAGTCGGATCGCGGTTTTGTGCTGCACGCGCCGCGTGGGGATTTTTCCTCGACCTTACCGGTGACAGAAGAAATTTCGTTGACCACCTCCAAGGACATACTGGCCGCTGTCGCGCTGGGCGCGGGGCCGCAACGCTTGCTGGTCAGCCTCGGCTGTGCCGGTTGGGGTGCCGGGCAACTGGAAGATGAAATTACCCGCAATGGCTGGCTGACCGTGCGGGCCGATCCGACCGTCCTGTTTGATATCCCGCTGGAACAGCGTTTTGTGGCGGCGATCAAATTGTTGGGCATAGACCCGATGATGCTGAGTGGCGAGGCCGGACATGCGTGACGGGTCTGCACGCTAGTGGAAACCGTACTGGGTTTTGACTTCGGCTTGAAGCGCATAGGCGTCGCAGTTGGCAATACATTAATCAAGCAGGCGCAACCGCTGACGATCATCAGTGCGGCGACCAACGACGCCAAGTTTGCGGCGATCGCCGAGCTGGTACAGCAGTGGCAGCCGACGCGCTGCATCGTCGGCCTGCCGCGTCACCCCGATGGTGACGAGCATGAGATGACGGTGCGCTGCCGGCGTTTCGCCAATCAGCTGCATGGACGTTTTAACGTGGCAACGGTGCTGGTGGATGAGCGTTACTCATCCGCAGTGATTTCTCATCAACGCGGCGAACTGATCGATGATCAGGCTGCTGCAATCATCTTGCAACAATACTTCGATGACTATACCCAATCCGAATCCTGATCACGCGCTCGACGCTGAAGCTTTGTACCAAGTGTTGGCGCAACAAGTGAAAGCCGGGCTGGCTCAAGCCGAGAATGTCGCAATAGTCGGGATTTATTCCGGCGGTGCCTGGCTGGCTGAGCGTCTGGCGCAAGAGCTGCAATTGAATGAGCGCCTGGGTTTTATCGATGTTTCTTTTTATCGTGACGATTTTTCGGAAAAAGGTTTGCGCGCCGACGTCAAGCCAACTCAGATTCCATTCGATGTCGATGGCGCGACCATCCTGCTGGTCGACGATGTGCTGTACACCGGTCGCACCACGCGCGCTGCCATCAACGAATTATTCGACTACGGCCGTCCGGCCCGCATCCTGCTGGCGGCGCTGGCGGACCGCGGTGGTCGCGAACTGCCGGTAGCGGCAGACTTTGTCGCAAAAACGATTTCCATTCCTGACCAGCAATCACTGGTACTTCAACGGGCCGATGACGGCCGCTTTTCCCTGACGGTGGATCATGCATAATCCGCAACTGAATAAAAACGGTGAGTTACAACATTTACTCACTATCGAAGGCCTGCCCAAGGCACACATACTGCACATACTGGACACCGCTTCGTCCTTCGTCAATATCGGCGACCGCGAAGTAAAAAAAGTCCCGCTGATGCGCGGCAAAAGTGTTTTCAATCTGTTCTTTGAAAACTCGACGCGTACCCGTACCACTTTTGAAATCGCTTCCAAGCGTCTGTCGGCTGACGTGATCAACCTGAACATTCAGGCTTCCAGCTCCAGCAAAGGTGAATCGCTGCTCGACACCATCGATAATTTGTCGGCGATGCATGCCGATATGTTCGTGGTGCGCCATGCGCAGTCAGGTGCGCCTTATCTGATCGCCAAACATTTGAGCGACACCTCGCAATCGCATGTCCATGTGGTGAATGCAGGCGATGGCCGGCATGCGCATCCGACCCAGGGCTTGCTGGATATGTACACCATCCGGCATTACAAAAAAGACTTCAGCAATCTGACGGTCGCGATCGTCGGCGACATTCTGCATAGCCGCGTTGCGCGTTCGGATATCCACGCACTGACCACATTGGGCGTGCCGGAAATTCGCGCCATTGGCCCGCGTACGCTGCTGCCTAGCGGACTCGAGCAAATGGGCGTGCGCGTGTTTACCGATATCAACAAAGGTTTGAAAGACGTCGACGTCATCATCATGCTGCGCTTGCAGAATGAACGCATGAGCGGCGCCTTGCTGCCGTCGGCACAGGAGTTCTTCAAGAGCTACGGCCTGACCACTGAGCGCCTGGCGCTGGCCAAGCCGGACGCGATTGTGATGCACCCGGGTCCGATGAATCGCGGGGTAGAAATTGAATCGGCAGTGGCCGACGGCACGCAAGCGGTGATCTTGCCGCAGGTTACCTTTGGTATCGCGGTGCGTATGGCAGTGATGAGTATTTTGGCGGGAAATTAAGAGATGAAAATTCATATCAAGAACGGCCATCTGATCGATCCGGCCAATGGCGTGGATGCACCACAGGACGTCTTTATCGCCGCCGGCAAAATCGCCGCTATCGGCAGCGCACCGGACGGCTTTGTCGCCAGCAAGGTGATCGATGCCAGTGGTTTGATCGTGGCACCTGGTCTGGTCGATCTGAGTGCGCGTTTGCGTGAACCGGGTTACGAATACAAGGCCACCCTGGAATCGGAAATGCAGGCGGCAGTGCAGGGCGGTGTCACCAGTCTGGTGTGCCCGCCGGATACCGAACCTGTGCTGGACGAGCCGGGCCTGGTCGAGATGCTCAAGCATCGCGCCAAGTCGCTGAATCAGGCGCACGTTTATCCGCTGGGCGCATTGACCGCCGGCTTGAAAGGCGAAGCGCTGACCGAGATGGCCGAGTTGTCAGAAGCCGGTTGCATCGGCTTCTCGCAAGCTGATCAGCCGATACTGGACACCACCGTCATGCTGCGTGCGATGCAGTACGCCAAGACTTTCGAATATACAGTCTGGTTGCGGCCGCAAGATCCGCATCTGGGTCGCAGTGGTGTTGCCCACAGTGGACCAGTGGCTTCGCGCCTCGGCTTGTCGGGCGTGCCGGTGATGGCAGAGACCGTCGCCTTGCACACCATCCTCGAACTGGTGCGCGTCACTGGCACCCGTGTGCACTTGTGCCGCATCTCAACCGCAGCCGGACTGGAACTGATACGTGCCGCGAAAAAAGAAGGTTTGCCGATCAGCTGTGACGTCGGTGCCCATCACATCCATCTGACTGAAAACGATATCGGCTTCTTCGATTCGAACGCACGACTGACGCCGCCATTGCGCAGCCAGCGTGATCGCGATGCGATCCGCAATGCGCTGCTGGATGGCACCATCGATGCGATTTGTTCTGACCATACACCGGTCGACGACGATGAAAAATTATTGCCTTTCGGTGAAGCGTCGCCGGGTGCAACCGGTCTGGAATTGCTATTGTCGCTGGCCTTGAAATGGGCCGAAGATTGCGTCGATGGCAAGCAACAGTTGTCACGCGCATTGGCCAAAGTGACAGTTGATGCCGCGCGTATTGTCGGTCTACCATCGGGTCAGTTATCGGTAGGCAGCGTCGCTGACATTTGCCTGTTCGATCCGAACGAGCGCTGGACGGTGGCGGCCAAAGTGTTGGCGAGTCAGGGCAAACATACGCCTTTCCTCGGTTATGAATTGGCGGGTCAGGTGAAGACCACCATCGTCGCTGGCCATATCGCGTTCCAACGCTAATTTTGTTTTAGCTTGCGTTTCAATTTAAGCCTCATTTCTGACACACATGATTCTGCAAGCACTGATGGATATTCTCCGCGGCAAGGCCTTCGTATGATCGCCTTGCCGTTTGTTCGAGTAATGCTGCACTTGTTGCAGGGTTTGTGTACCAGCGCTTTCATTTTTCCGTTGATCAGTGCAGCGCAACGCGATCAGCGTATCAAGCAATGGTCGGCTGGCTTGTTGGCGATCCTGAAGGTGGAAGTGGAGATCCAGCAGGATAGTGCCGCGGTAGCGCAGGCTCTGATCGTTTCCAATCATGTTTCATGGCTGGATATCTTCGTCATCAACTCGCTGCAACCATGCCGCTTCGTCGCCAAGGCAGATATCCGCAGCTGGCCGGCACTCGGCTGGTTATGTGAAAAGTCAGGCACCATCTTCATCGCACGCGGCAAGCAACGCGAAGTCAGGCGCGTGTACGAAGGTCTGGTCACCAGCATCCGTGCTGGCGAGCGCATCGCATTTTTCCCGGAAGGCACGACTTCCGCGCAAGGTACCTTATTGCCATTCCATCCGAATTTGTTTGAAGCCGCGATAGAAGCGGGCGTGCCGGTGCAACCCTATGCTTTGCGTTATTTGGATGAGCAGGGCAACTTGCATGCTGCCGCCGACTTTATCGGCGACATGACCTTTGTCGATAGCATGTTGCTGATTATGAAGGCGCGCAAGATGAGGGCGCAGCTGATTTTATTGCCGGCCATCGATAGCGCTGGCGCGCATCGACGCGACCTGTCGCTGCAAGCTCGGCAGGCTATCGCCAGCAAGCTTGGGTATGCCGAGCAACCGGGTTAGTTCTTGCCCGGCTTCTGGTGTTGCGGACACTTGATTTGTATCGTGCTGCGGTCCTGCAGGTTCATGGCTGTCAACTGACCGCCCCAGACACAACCGGTATCCAGTCCGATCACATTCGGTAGCACCAGCAGCCCCAGCGTCGACCAGTGGCCGAAGACCACGGTCGTATCATTACTGCGGCGCTGCGGCGCTTCAAACCATGGCATTAAGCCAGCAGGCGTATGTGCCAGTCCTTCTACTGCCTTGAAGTCCATGCGGCCATCGGCCTGACAAAAGCGCAGACGCGTCAGCGCATTGACGATGCAACGCAGGCGATCATCACCTTGCAGGCTGTCATCCCATAACGATGGCTCATTGCCATACATCTTTTGCAGGAAGGCGACCCAGTCGGGGCCCTGCAATACCGCTTCGACTTCGCGTGACAAGGCTACTGTCTGCGCCGCCGTCCATTGTGGCAAGACACCGGCATGGACAAATAAATGACCATCCTGTTGCAGTGCCAGCGGCTGATGGCGCAGCCAGTCGATCAAGTCATCGCGATCATCGGCTGCCATGATGTCATCCAGCGTATCGCTGGCATGTGGTTTGCGCAGGCCGCAGGCGATTGCCAGCAGATTCAGATCATGGTTGCCGAGGACGATGCGGGCACGCTTGCCGAGTGCTCGCACCTGACGCAGCGTGGCCAGCGAACGCGGGCCGCGGTTGACGATATCGCCGACGAAGACCAATTGGGCCTGAGGCGCAATGGCATCGATTTCTTGCAGCAAGTCGTTTAATTGCGTTTGGCAACCTTGCAGATCGCCGATGGCGTATGTAGTCATGTAAGAAAATGCCCGGTAATAGCGGAGGAATGGCAAACATTATCGCGGATTCCGCGCGGAATTTCTGCGGTACAGCAAAAGATAAGCGTTCCTGCAATCAGATTGAAACTAGCTGGCAGCCTGTGTGTCGAATCAGCTCTTGTCGCATGCATTCCTATAAAATGCGAGGGGACAAGTAAAACGGCTGCCAGGGCTGGCAGATAAGTATGTAAGCCCTACAAAGCACCGTGTAAAAAATGCAGAACAACAGTCATATGCGTGGGCGCAAGAACGCAGCGCGCCATGCATCTGACTGAAACTCAATTGGATAAGGATAACGACTCATCATGCTGACTCTCTCGCAAAGTATTTTCAAGGCATACGATATACGCGGCATTATCGATACCACGCTGGATGCCGATGTGGCACGCGATATCGGCCGTGCCTTCGGTAGTGCAGTGCGTGCCAAAGGTGAACAAGTCGTGGTGTTGGGACGCGATGGCCGTTTGTCCGGACCTGAACTGTCAAAGGCGCTGGCGCAAGGGATGCAAGAGGTTGGCATCGATGTGGTTGATCTCGGCGTGGTCGCCACTCCTATGCTTTATCTCGGCACGCATGTACTGGATGCGCAATCCGGCATCATGGTGACCGGCAGCCACAATCCACCTGATTACAATGGTTTCAAGATGGTGTTGGCGGGTGAAGCAATCTACGGCGACACCATACAAGGCTTGTACCAGGCGATCGTCAATAAGGAGTTCGCAGAAGGCAAGGGAAGCTATCGCACTTACGATATTGCCGCTGGTTATCAGCAGCGCATCGTCAGCGATGTCAAACTGGCGCGTCCGATGAAGATCGCGATCGATGCCGGTAACGGCGTGGCAGGTGCGTTCGCCGGTGATCTGTATCGCGCGATGGGTTGCGAAGTGATTGAATTGTTTTGTGAAGTGGATGGGACTTTCCCTAACCATCATCCGGACCCGGCCCATCCGGAAAATCTGCAAGACCTGATCCGCTGCCTGCAAACCACCGATGCTGAAATCGGTCTGGCTTTCGATGGCGACGGCGATCGTCTGGGACTGGTGACCAAGGATGGTCAAATCATTTACCCGGATCGCCAATTGATGTTGTTTGCGCAGGATGTATTGACCCGTCATCCGGGCGAACAAATTCTGTATGACGTCAAATGCACACGTCACCTCGCATCATGGATTACCGAACGTGGCGGTAAACCGCTGATGTGGAAAACCGGCCATTCACTGGTCAAAGCCAAGATGCGCGAAACCGGCGCACCGTTGGGTGGTGAAATGAGTGGCCACGTGTTCTTCAAAGACCGCTGGTATGGCTTTGACGATGGCATGTATGCGGGTGCGCGTATGCTGGAATTGCTGAGCCGCGAGAAAGATCCGTCGGCAGTACTGAATGCCTTGCCGCAATCGGTCAGCACCCCTGAATTGCAATTGAAATTGAAAGAAGGCGAAAGCTTCCCGCTGATCGCCAAGCTGCAGCGCGAAGCGCAATTCCCGGGTTCAGACCAGATCATCACGATTGATGGTTTGCGGGTTGAATATCCGGATGGCTTTGGTCTGGCCCGCTCGTCGAATACAACACCTGTCATCGTGATGCGCTTTGAAGCAGAATCGCAAGCAGGATTGCAGCGTATCCAGGCCGAGTTCAAGCGCGTCATTCTGGCCGCCAAGCCGGACGCAGTATTGCCGTACTAAGTCGTAGTTCAACCGTGCAACCGGTGCAAGGCCGGTTGCACCTGTAGATTAAACACGACGATCTGCTCTGCAGCCGATACGGAAGCTGCACTCGTTTCGCGTACGCACGGCATAATACGGCTCACTACTTAATTTCCCCCTCAAGCGTATGCGCCTGATTTATTCACTAGCCTGGTTTTTGGCCCTGCCGCTGGTTTTGTTGCGGCTCTTTGTGCGCGGCCGCAAGGAACCCGGTTATCGACTGCATATCGCAGAGCGCCTGGGTTTCTACGGCGCCGTGCCCCATGACGGCAGCATGCCACTGCTGTGGGTACATGCGGTGTCGGTCGGTGAAACACGCGCGGCACAACCGCTGATCGAGGCCTTGCTGGCGGCTTATCCGCAGCATCAGTTATTACTCACACACATGACGCCGACCGGACGCGCGACCGGGAAGGAATTGTTTGGCAAGCAGACGCGTGTCATCCAAAATTATTTGCCATATGACACTGGCTGGATGGTCGGACGTTTCTTGCGCACATTTCAGCCGCGCATCTGCGTCTTGATGGAAACCGAAGTCTGGCCAAATGTGATGGCGCAATGTAGCAAGTATGGAGTGCCGGTCGCGTTAGTGAATGCCCGCTTGTCAGAGCGCTCGTTGAACAAGGCGCTGAAATTTCCATCGCTGTTTGTCGAAGCGGCGGCGGCCATGACTTGCGTTGCCGCGCAGACCGAAAGTGATGCACAGCGCGTGCGTCAGCTGGGTGCACCGGCGGTGCATGTGACCGGCAGCATCAAATTTGATGTCACCCCACCAGCCGATATGTTGCAACGTGGTGCCGCCCTGCGTGCGCAGTTCGGTACGCGCAAGGTGCTGGTGTGTGCCAATACGCGTGATGGTGAAGAGGCCTTGATACTGGATGCACTGCAGACGGTGGATCAGGCCGCAGCACGGCCGGATATCTTGCTGCTGATCGTGCCACGCCATCCACAGCGTTTCGATGAAGTGGCGCAAATGGTGCAGGCGCGTGGCTGGTCACTGGCACGTCGTTCCAGCGCAGGTGATGCGCCAGTGGCAGCCGATGTGAAGGTATTTCTCGGTGATAGCATGGGTGAAATGTTTGCCTATTACGCCGCCTGTGATGTGGCCTTCGTCGGCGGCAATCTCTTGCCGCTGGGCGGCCATAATTTGATCGAAGCCAGCGCCGTCGGCAAGCCGGTACTGATAGGCCCGCATACATTTAATTTTGCTGATGCGGCGGAAAATGCGATTGCGGCAGGCGGTGCCATCCGCATCGCGAATGCAGGCGAGTTATGGCAGCAGGCGATACACTTGCTGGATGATGAGACCTTGCGCCATGGGATGGGGCAGAAAGCACAACATTTTGCGCAACAGCACGGTGGTGCCACCAGACGCACGATGAATTTGTTAATGCCGCTCATCAAATAGAGCGTTGGTATGGAATACGAGGACGTGGGATGAATACAGAAAATAGCAAAGACGAAGCGCTGGCGGCGGAAGTGCCTGCCAAGCAGGTCGTAACGACCATCAAGCACGACAGTGAAGAAGAGAAGCCGGTAGATTATCGCCGCGTGCAGCACGGTCACGGTCCGTGTTCCTGCTGTGGCCCCTACAGCGAATAAAAGCTCCATCCTTGCAGGCCCGGACCTGAGTACAGCGATCCGGGCTGCTGGCAAGCCTTAGCTTGCCGTTTATTTCACATCAATAAAAGCCGTCATTAGTAGCGGTGCGGATTGTTAGGCCGGCGGTCATAACGATTCGGTACGCCATCACCATCCCTGTCATGCCCGCGGTAGTGGTGGCGGTGACGATAGTGGTGTCGGTCTTCGTAGTAAGGACGCGGGTGCACATACACCGGGCGTGGCTGCATGTACACCGGTTGCGGTTGTACATAGACCGGTTGGGGCTGGACATACACAGGTTGTGGTGCACCATACACTGGTACGCCGATATTGAGGTCGACATCCACGCGTGCCATCGCAGGTGCAGCGGCAAACAGAAGGGTGGCGGCAGTCAGTAGTCCGGCTGCAAAGCTCAGGGGTTTGTTCATTATCAGCTCCTTGTTCGATGGCTCTATTACAAACCAGCTCAGCCTTGATAACTAGAGTAAATACGTAAGCATTGTTACGACTTGTATCAGTGTTGTCAGATGTCGAATTTTATGGCGCAGATTTGCCGACCGGGCAACTTGCTGCCAGCCAGCGTCCGCTGGTATTGGCCGATTCATCCACCTGCACGCCACGCACCAGTCCCTTGAATGAGGTTTTGCCGCTAAAGCTTTCCGGCGTGTTCAAGGTGGCTTCGGTTTTGCCCTGTCCGTTTACCTGATCGCTGGCGCACACCAGATCGGCGCTGTAACGATTATCGACCCGTGTTGCATTGCGGGCCTCACAACCGGATTGCCGGTGATAGGCGGATGGTGGGATGTCTTGCGCTGCCATTTGTGGCGTGATGCAGACCTTGGAAGTGGCCGCGCCGTTTTGAATCTTGGGCATATCAAAACCATATTGTTTGGCAAGATTGCTCAGATTCTTCATTTGCTCAGGCGGAATTTGTTCGACCAGATTCAACAAATCATTTGTTGCACTCATTTCCCATAAGCCAGGTTTTAATTGCATCTTGTTTTCTGCCGCATGTGCCCCCATATGCACAGCCATCAGCAGCGGAAGGGATAGTAAAAGTTTATGCATGAACTTTCCTGTTGAGTTTGGAAGTGATGCTGGTCTGAGTGTAATCAGCCTGCGAGGTTCCAAATACAGCCGAAACTATATCGGCAAAAAATTAAATCAAAGGAAACACGTCGTACGCGCCTATCTTGCTCGATATCCCATATCGATGGGATACGAAAAGAATGCGAATGCGACGAGAATAGAGACAGAAACGGAGCACACATCATGTCATTTCAATTACCACCGAATGTCACCGCCCAGCGGAAACCCATCTCAGCAACATCTTACGAATATATTCTGCGCCATAGCGAGCTTGGACAACTGGGGCAGATCTTGTTGAGTGCTTGTACTTCCGGCAACTGCAAAGTGACTTGTCTGGTAAATGGTCCGGCCGGTGATCAGCTCACCGAGCAACGCCGTGCGGTATTCGAACCGCTGGCAAGAACGCTGACCGAGCAAATTCAAATGAGCACCAATTTCCCCAAAGCAGTGGCAGAACAAAAGCAAACTGTTACTGCTTAGTACGTTGATGCAATCCATCAACGGGTGGCTGTCCTGCGGATAGCAAAAAAAAGGGAGGCCACAAAATGGCCTCCCTTTTTTAATGCTTACTGCTTAAGTAGCTAACTTATTTGATCGGTGCAGTCGCTGGTGTTGCCGCAGGTGCGCTGGCAACACTGGTTTCTACCAGACCACCACCAAGCGAGCGATACAGATCGATCGCATTGGTCAGACGCAGCAATCGTGCTTGTACCAGATCCTGTTCAGCGGTGAACAACTCACGTTGTGCATCCAGCACATCCAGCGAACTGGCGATGCCGTTCTGGAAGCGCTGATCGGCCAGTTTCAGACGTTCAGCTTGTGCTTCCTGAACCCGACGCTGTGCATCGATCTGATCTTCCAGCAAATCACGTGCAACCAGTGCATCCGATACTTCGCGGAATGCTACCTGTATGCTTTTTTCGTAATTGGCGACCGCGATGTTTTTACGCACTTCGGCCAAGCTCAGGTTGGCGCGATTACGGCCACCATCAAAGATCGGCAACACCAGTTGCGGTGCAAACGACCATGAACGCGAACCGCCTTCAAACAAACCACTGAGCTCGTTGCTGGAGCTACCCAGACCCGCTGTCAGCGAGATGCGCGGGAAGAACGCCGCACGGGCGGCACCGATGTTGGCATTGGCTGACAACAAGGATTGCTCTGCACCGCGAATATCAGGACGCTGCGTCAACAGATCCGATGGCAGACCGGCCGGAATATCGGTCACGATGTTTTGTGCCGACAGCGGCTGTGCTTCCGGGAAGCCATTCAATGGCTGACCAACCAGCAAGGTCAGCGCATTCAGCGCTTGTGCACGTTGCCGTGCCAGCGTCACTTGCGCCACGCGGGCCGATTGCAGCAAGGCTTCGTTTTGACGCAAATCCAGCGCCGATGATGCACCGACGTCAAAACGTTGCTTGGCCAGATCGTAGGCGGTTCTGCGGCTTTCCAGAGTGCGTTCAGCCAGACGTTGTTGCTCGGCATATGCACGCTCTGCCAGATAGGCTTTGGCAACTTCCGAGATCAGGCTGATGTGCGCTGCACGCTGTGCTTCTTCGGTGGCCAGATAAGCGGCCAATGCGGCGTCGCTCAGGCTACGTACACGACCGAAGAAATCCAGTTCGAACGCAGCCAGACCCAGACCAACCTGATAGTTGCTGGAGACGATGCTGCTACCGGTATTGCTGATCGAGGCCGGCACCCGCGCCCGTGAGCCGGTGGCATTCGCATTCAGGGTCGGCAACAGATCTGCCGATTGAATGTTGTATTGCGCACGGGCTTCTTCGATACGCAAGGCAGCCACGCGCAAATCACGGTTGTTGACCAGCGCAGCGCCGATCAGCGCCTGCAGGCGTGCATCCGGGAAGAAGTTGCGCCAGCCGGTTTCATATGCACGTTGCTGTTGATCAGCAGCGGCAGATGCCGCCGGGTAGCTGGCCGCTACCGGAGCGTCGGGACGCGTGTATTTTGGCGCCATCGAGCAGGCGCTCAATACGCCCGCTGTCAGCAATGCCAGACTTAATGTTTTCATCATAATTCTTCATCCTCATTACGTGGCTTGTTCCCCGCAAACTTGCGACGTTGACGTTCGCTATCCTTGAAGAAGGTACGAACCACCACAAAGAACACTGGCACCAGGAACACCGCAAACACAGTCGCAGTGATCATGCCGCTCATCACACCGGTACCGATCGCACGTTGGCTGGCAGAGCCGGCACCGCTTGCGAGCACCAGCGGTAATACACCGAGGATGAACGCGAGCGAGGTCATGATGATAGGGCGGAAGCGCAGATGGACTGCTTCCAGTGTTGCCTCTATCAAGCCTTTACCCTGTGCCTGCAAATCTTTCGCAAATTCAATAATCAGAATCGCGTTCTTCGCAGACAAACCGACCACCGCAATCATGCCGACCTTGAAGTACACGTCGTTCGGCATGCCGCGCAGCGTCACACCCAACAGTGCACCGAAGATGCCGAGCGGCACCACCAGCATCACCGAGAACGGGATCGACGTGCTTTCATACAATGCCGCCAGCACCAGGAATACGGCGATCAGCGACAGTGCGTACAAGGCAGGAGCTTGCGAGCCGGAGGTTTTTTCTTCCAGCGACTGACCGGTCCATTCGAAACCGAAACCAGGCGGCAACTTCGCAACCATTGCTTCCATTTCAGCCATGGCTTCACCGGTACTGCGGCCAGGTGCTGCACCACCGGAAATCTTGACTGCCGGATAGCCGTTATAGCGAATCAGTTGCACCGGACCGATAATCCACTTCGATGTCATGAAGGAGGAGAACGGTACCATCGTGCCTGACGAGCTGCGTGCATACAGGCGCGTCAAATCTTCCGGTTGCAAACGACCCTGGCTGTCGGCTTGTACGATGACACGCTGTTGACGACCCTGGTTCGGGAAGTCGTTCACGTAGGAAGAGCCGAGTGCGGTCGACAACACGCTATTGATGGTCTGGAACGGTACGCCCAAGGCATTCGCCTTGTCGCGGTCGATATCCACTTGCAATTGCGGTGCATCTTCCAGGCCTTCAGGACGTACACCTGCCAGTACCTTGCTTTGCGCTGCCATACCCAGCATCTGGTTACGTGCGGCGATCAAGGCGTCGTGGCCGAGGCCGGCACGATCCTGCAGACGGAAGGTGAAGCCGGTTGCATTACCCAGTTCCGGAATCGGCGGCGGGTTCAATGGATAAACAATCGCATCCTTGATGCCCATGAAGGCGCCGAAAGCCTTGCCGGCGACCGCATCGGCGGATTCATCCGCGCCACGTTTGCTCCAGTCCTTCAACGGGGTAAATACCAGGCCCGCATTCTGACCGTTACCGGAGAAGCTGAAACCTGCAATCGCCACGACGTGTTCAACCGCCGGCTGTTTCAGGTAATAGTCTTCGATGGTTTTCAATACTTCCATGGTACGACCGGTGCTGGCACCTGCCGGCAACTGCACGTTGGTCACGATGTAACCCTGGTCTTCGTTCGGCAGGAAGGATGCCGGCAGGCGTGCATACAGGATGCCGACGCAGGCCAGGATCAGGCCGTAGACCAGCATGTAACGACCGGTCTTGGTCAGCATCTTCGCCACAAAGCCCTGATAACCGGCAGCAGTCTTATTGAAGTGACGGTTAAACCAGCCGAAGAAGCCACCCTTTTCGTGATGGTGGCCGGCTTCCACCGGTTTCAGCAAGGTGGCGCAGAGTGCCGGTGTCAGCGTGAACGCCATCAATACCGAGAACACCATTGACGCGACCATGGACAGCGAGAACTGACGGTAAATCGCACCGACCGCACCGCCGAAGAAGGCCATCGGGATAAATACCGCAATCAGCACCAGCGTAATACCGATCAGCGCGCCGGTGATCTGGCCCATCGCCTTGCGGGTTGCATCGCGCGGCGACAAACCTTCTTCGCTCATGATGCGTTCGACGTTTTCCACCACCACAATCGCATCATCGACCAGGATACCGATCGCCAGCACCATACCGAACATGGTCAGCACGTTGATCGAGAAGCCGAACAGCAGCAGGGTCGCGAAGGTACCTAGCAATGCGACCGGCACCACGATGGTCGGGATCAATGTATAGCGGATGTTCTGCAGGAACAGATACATCACCAGGAACACCAGGATAATCGCTTCGATCAGGGTTTTAACCACTTCCTCGATCGAGATCTTGACGAACTTGGAGGTGTCGTAAGGGATAGTGTATTTCACGCCTGCCGGGAAGTACTTCGACAGTTCATCCATCTTCTTGTGCACGGCGGTTGCGGTACCCAGCGCATTCGCGGTCGGGGTCAGCTGTACGCCGATGAAGGAGCTTGGCTTGCCGTCAAGACGACCGGAAGTTGCATACGACTGGCCACCGACTTCGATCCGGGCGACATCGCGCAGGCGCACGCTCGAACCATCCTTGTTGGCGCGCAAGACGATATTGCCGAATTGCTCGGGACTGGTCAGTTGTCCGTTCACCACCACGGTTGCTGCGATCTGTTGCGTGCTCGGGCTAGGCAAATCGCCCAGCGTACCGCCGGCAACCAGTGCATTCTGGGTCGAGATGGCGCTGCTTACATCAGACGGCGTCAGGTTCAGGCCGACCAGTTTGGCCGGATCGATCCAGATACGCATCGCACGTTCGGTACCAAACAATTGCGCCTGGCCGACGCCTGGTACACGTTTGATCTCATTGAGCACGTTACGCGACAGGTAGTCACCGAGTGCCACCGGATCCAGCGTACCGTCGGTCGACGACAAGCCGATAAACAGCAGGAAGTTACTACGCGATTTGGTAACCTGCACACCTTGTTGCGTAACCGCAGCAGGCAAACGTGCTTCCACCCGTTTCAGACGGTTCTGTACATCGACCGCGGCCAGATCCGGATTGGTACCCGGCACGAAGGTCACGGTGATTTGCACCACGCCGTTGGCCTGGCTTTGCGATTCGATGTATTGCAAACCATCGGCACCGTTCATTTCCTGCTCGATCAGACTGGTAACACTATCATCCAGCGTCTGTGCAGTAGCACCAGGATAGGTAGCGGTAACCACGACTTGCGGCGGTGCGATGTTCGGGTACTGCGAGACCGGCAGACTGGTAATTGCGAGGACGCCGGCCAGCATGATGAAGATCGCCAGCACCCAGGCAAAAACCGGGCGGTCAATAAAAAATTTACCCATTAAAGTACTCCCTTACTTCGACTTCGGTTGTTCTGCGGTCTTGTCTGCAGGGGCGGCTTGCGCTGGCTTGGCGTCGGCTGCAGGTGCAGCAGGTGCGGCGGCTGCCGGAGTTGCGCCCGCAGCAGCAGGTTTTTTCCATTGCACCGGTTTAACCGTTGCACCAGGCTGGACTTTTTGCAGGCCTTCGACGATGACCTGGTCACCTTCTTTCAAGCCGTCGGTGATGACCCAGGCGGTACCGCTCGAGTTGCCGGTTTGCACCGGACGTGAAGCGACCTTGCCATCAGCACCGACCACCATCACAGCCGAACCGCCGGGAGTGCGCAGTACTGCCTGTTGCGGTACGGTGATCGCGTTTTCATCCACCGCCTGCTCGATGCGGGCGCGTACATACATGCCCGGCAACAACAGTCCGTCAGGGTTAGGGATTTCAGCGCGCAGTGTGACCGAGCCCGAGCTTTCATCAACCGTCAGGTCGGAGAACAGCAATTTGCCCGGACGACCATATTCCTGACCGTCATCGGTGACCAGCGTCACTTTGGCCGCACCCTTGCCGGCGCTCTTCAATTTACCTTCGTCCATCGAGCGTTTCAGCTTCAGTACTTCGTTCGCCGATTGCGTCATGTTGACGTAGATAGGATCGATCTGTTGCACGATGGCGAGCGGAGTGACGTCACCCTGGCCAACCAGCGCGCCTTCGGTCACGAGGGCACGACCGACACGGCCGGAGATAGGTGAAGTCACGTTGGCATAGCCGAGCGACAGGCGTGCGTTTTCGCGGGCAGCCTTGGCTGATGCGAGATCGGCGATAGCCTGTTTCTCGGTTGCCACGACGTCGTCGTATTCCTGCTTGCTGACGGCATTGGTTTCAACCAGCGGCTTGTAGCGTTTGGCTTTCAGTTCCGCTTGTGCCAGCGTCGCTTCGGCGCGTGCTACCGCTGCGTCGTTGCTGTTATATGTGGCTTGCAATTGGGCCGGATCGATCTGGAACAAAGGTGCGCCGGCTTTGACGTCGCTACCTTCGCGGAACACACGTTTGAGCACGATGCCGGGTACCCGCGCACGTACTTCAGCGACACGGATGGATTCCATGCGGCCCGGCAATTCATTCGTTACACCCAGTAAACCCGGTTGTACGGTGATGACGGCGACTTCTTGTGGTGGAGGTGCGGCAGCTTGGTCGGATTTTGCGCCGCAGCCGGCGATTGCATAAATAAGGAAGAGGGCGGCGCTAAGGCGTGTCAAACGGGGAAGTGAACTCATAAACATCTCGCACGGTGGGTGGATTACGCTGTTAAAAACTCAACAGTCCGGTAAAGAAAAAGGTAAGACGAAAAAGTGAGGCTGAATCAAGGGCCAAGGCAGATATTTCTGCAATCTTGTCAGAATACTGGCTTTGCTGCTATGCAGTAAATCGGGTATTATACATACGTTCGCGAATGTATGTATAGGTGGCAAGTGTTGTTTTCATATGTAACGTTTTATCCATAAAACGTCCGTACCTGAAACGTTTACACCTGAAATCGCACATACATAAATATTCGAAAATTATGACAGGACAATGATTTTATGGCTCGCTCGACCAAAGAAGAGGCATTAGAGACACGTAACCGCATTCTGGATGCTGCGGAAGAAGTGTTCTTTACTCGTGGCCTTGCGCAATCTTCGTTAGCAGATGTTGCCGTTGCAGCTGATGTGACACGTGGTGCTATTTATTGGCACTTCAAAAACAAGAGCGATTTGTTTGAAGCTATGTGCGAGCGGGTGCGTTTGCCTATGGAAACCATGATGACTACGCCGGGCGAAAAGTTCGTGCGTGATCCTCTGGGGCATCTGCGTCACACCTGGGTTTGGCTGTTGCGCGATGTCGTCGACAATCCGCGCTCACGCCGGGTTCTGGATATCATATTCCTGAAATGCGAATTGGTCGATCATAACGATCCGATCTGGGTGCGGCAACGCGAGTGCCATCGCGAAGGCCTGGAAAACATGCGGAGCATCCTGGAGGAAGCGGTTGCAATGGGGCAATTGCCGGCCGACCTGGATACCCAGCTGGCGGTATTGAGTTTGCACAGCAGCCTGGTTGGCTTGCTGACGGACTGGCTGTTTTCGCCGGACAGCTTCGATCTGAAGGAAGTGGTCGAACCGCTGGTTGATGCTTGCCTGGATGGTTTGCGCAATGCACCATCCTTGCGCCGCAAGAAGGCCTGATTACACTATCCGGTAGTTAATTTCTTATGCCGCCGGCAACAGCTGGCCGGCTTCAAGGCAGGATGAATTCAGGGCTGGATCAATAAGGTATTGATCTGCACCAGGTCCTGTTCGCGCAGCGCGCCTGCCGCCGATTTCAAACGCAGGCTATTCATCAGGGTGTCGTAACGCGCTTTCGACAGATCGCGCTGCGTGATGAACAATTGCTGCTGTGCATTCAGCACATCGATGTTGATGCGCACACCAACCTGATATCCGAGGCGATTCGATTCCAGCGCCGAGCGACTGGAAACCTCAGCCGCCTGCAAGGCTTTGACTTGCGCCAAACCACTGGTGACTCCCAGATAAGCCTGCTGCGCATTTTGCGCGGCGAAACGACGTGCGCTTTCCAGGTCCGAACGCGACTTGTCTTCCAGTGCGATCGCCTGGCGCACCCGGCTGGTTACCGCAAAGCCGCTGAAGAGCGGGATATTCCATTGCAGGCCAATGGCGCTGGTCGCGCCGGTGCCGCTATTGAGGCTTGGTATCGCGCTATTGCGCTGGTTGCTGTCACTGCGGCTGGCGACCAGGTCGACGGTAGGATAGTGACCGGCACGATTGCGCGTGATTTCGCGCTTGGCAATTTCCAGCGCCAGCTTTTGCTGCAACACCACGTAGTTCTGTTCTTCCGCGCTGCTGACCCAGGCATTGATCTGGGCTGGTTCCGGCGCACTTAATTCCACACCTGTACGCAAGGTCGCCAGTTCGCCCGGCGCTTTGCCGATGATTTGTTGCAGGGCGGTGCGCTTGATCGCCAGATCATTTTGCGCGCCGAATTCCTGCGCGATCACGAGGTCGTAGCGGGCTTGTGCTTCATGCGTGTCAGTGATGGTGGCGGTGCCGACTTCAAAATTGCGCTTGGCTGAAGCGAGCTGTTCGCTGATCGCATCTTTCTGTACCAACAAGGCGGCCAGCGTGTCTTGCGCGGCCAGCACATCAAAGTAGGCTTGCGCCACGCGCAGTATCAAATCCTGTTGCACGATGGCGAATGTCGCTTCGCTGGCGGCGACCGAGAGTTTGCTTTGTTCGTAATTTTGCCAGGCGGCGACGTCGAGCAGCGGTTGCGACAGCGACAGCGTATAGCCGCGCGATTTGATATCGGGGACGTTGTCGCGTTGTGCGTGCTGGTAAGTGCCGCTAATGCCGATCAGTGGCAAGAGGTTGGCACGGCCTTGTACCGAGGCTTCCTGGCCTGCGCTCAGATTGGCACGTGCGCTGGAATACACCGCGTCATTGAGCAATGCTTCCTGATAGAGCTGCAGCAGATTGACTGCCTGCGCCTGCAGTGTAAGAAAAGCGCCTGCGATCAATATGACGAGCTTGGCTTTGGGCATTGCTTTTCCGATTACTGAGGTGATGATGCGGGCAGGCGAGTGACAGGTGTAATTAATAAGTCGGCATGGCCGGATCAACCTGCTGCGCCCATGCATGGACGCCGCCGGTCAGATTGGTCACGCGGGAAAAGCCGTTGGCTTTAAGGAAATGCGCGACGCGCAGACTGCGTGCGCCGTGATGACAGATGCAAACGATAGCCGCATTCCGGTCCAGCTGTTCCAGCTGGCCGGGAATGGTATTCATCGGAATCGAGACCGAGCCTTCGATTTTGCAGGTTTGATATTCCCACGGCTCACGTACATCGAGCAGGTAGGGGGCGGCACCATGTGGTGCTGCGATCAGCGCTGCCAGTTCCGGCGCGGTCAGGTGTTGCATGCTATTCCTTAGAATTTGAACTGTGATGGTGCAGGTGCGTTACGCAACGGCTTGACGATGGTTTCAAACAAGCCGACGGTGCTGTAAGCAACATCCGAAGTGCGCGTAATGATTTGTGCCGTCATGGCCGGTGCGGTACCGACGATAGCCAGCAGGCGACCACCGACTTTGATATTTGCCAGCAAGGCTTCCGGTACGCTAGGGACCGAGCCCGATACCACGATCACGTCGTAGCTCGCATCGCCCCAGCCTTGCACGCCGTCACCCAGCTCAACCGTGACATTGCTCACGCCGTAGTCGGCCAGGTTCTTTTCCGCCAATGATTTGAGTTCCGGTTCGATTTCAACGGTGGTCACGTGACGCGCCTTGTGCGCCAGCAGTGCCGCCATATAACCGGAGCCGGCGCCGATTTCGAGGACGTTTTCATGTTTCTTGACGGCCAGCTCCTGCATGATGCGGGCTTCGAGTTTTGGCGTCATCATGCTTTCGCCATGTGACAGCGGGATTTCGCTATCGGCAAAGGCCAGTGCACGGTAGGCGAGCGGCACGAATGCTTCGCGCTTTACTACAACCAATAATTCGAGGACGTCCAGATCGAGCACATCCCAAGGACGAATTTGCTGTTCGATCATGTTGAAACGGGCTTTTTCGATGTTCATTTTGTTGGCTCTAGAATAGCTAAATAAGGAAAACAGGCATTTTATCAAATGACGGGCACTCAGCCGCATACTTATAGTCGATAACAGGCACAACATAGCTGGCGCATAGGCGCTTGCCATGGTGCGGATGGACTTAAGCATTCCAGGGGGAGGCTGCGGTCACGACGTGATCAGTGTTTGCGGCACTGTGCTGCTCGGGCGGAGTGCTTTCCGCCGGGCATCCGTAATGTAAGCGCCCACCCTGCAAGCGTCAAGCTTAGGAGGCGTTTCCGTGGCGGATTTGTCTAGTCTGAGCGCTTTTGCGCCATAAAAAGCGGGATTTCCGCGCTTCCCGGTAGAATCGCGGCTGCCACATCCTCTCCTTCCAGAAAACATTGTCGAATGACCAAGGTCTTAAGCTGCCGCCCTGATTGTGGTGCCTGTTGCACCGCCCCGTCGATTTCCTCGGCGATACCCGGCATGCCGAACGGCAAGCCGGCTGGCGTGCGGTGTGTGCAACTGGCTGACGATAATCGTTGCCGCATCTTTGGTCAGCCGGAACGACCAGCGGTGTGTGGCGGCTTGCAGCCGCAGGCAGAAATGTGCGGCAGTTCGCGTGATGAGGCAATGATTTATTTAATGACATTGGAACGTTTGACGGCAGCCTGAGTCGGAAGGTGTGCGCGCTTAGCTCAGTGTTTAGCTCATTGCTTTGCTCAGTGCTTATGTAATGAGCTGCGGCAACAGGCTTCGGCAGCAGTGCAAGCCGGCGCAAAATCAGAGCAGTCGCATGCGGTCTCGTGGTAACCTTTGAGCCTGCACGATCGCGCTGACTGAACCGAGCTTCATTCACTGAATGCAGCATTGCTGGCAGCACAGCGCATACGTTGTAACCCGTACGGCGTCACAACCGGCGGGTTTTTTATTACCCTCTCATATTGAACACATCGCCATGGACCCAATTCTCGCGCTCAAAGCCATCATCATGGGCATCGTCGAAGGCTTTACCGAGTTTTTGCCGATTTCTTCAACCGGACATTTAATCCTCGCCGGCAGTCTGCTGGATTTCACCGGCCCCAAGGTAAAAGTATTTGAGATCGCGATCCAGACCGGTGCCATGCTGGCCGTAGTGTGGGAATACCGCGCCAAGATTGCTGCGGTGCTGGGTGGCTTGCTGACTGAACGCAAGGCACAGAAGTTTGCACTGAATATTATTATCGCCTTCCTGCCAGCCGCATTGCTGGGTCTGGTCTTCGCCAGCAAAATCAAGGAAAAGCTGTTTGCACCGGTGCCGGTCGCCATTGCTTTCATCGTCGGCGGTTTCGTCATCCTGTGGATAGAAAAACGCAATCGCAATGTGGATTTCGTTGCGCGCGTAGAGACGGTAGATGATATGACCATGCTGGATGCACTGAAAGTTGGTTGCGCCCAGGCCTTCGCGCTGATCCCGGGTACCAGCCGTTCCGGTGCCAGCATCATCGGCGGCATGTTCTTTGGCTTGTCGCGTAAGGCGGCGACTGAATTCTCTTTCTTCCTCGCGATTCCTACGCTGATGGGTGCCACGGTTTACTCGGTCTATAAAGATCGTGCCTTGTTATCGATGGCAGATATTCCTTTGTTTGGCCTCGGCGGTTTTGCAGCGTTCGTCTCGGCTTTCCTGTGCGTACGCTGGTTGCTGCGTTACATCAGCACCCATGACTTCACTTTCTTTGCTTACTACCGCATCGTGTTCGGTCTGTTCGTCTTGCTGAGCGCTTATTACGGTTGGGTAGTGTGGGCGGACTAATAGCCCGAGCTACAGAATAATCGCGGGCACTATGAGCAAGGCTGACCTCAGCGCACAAGCGCTGCATATCCTCGAAACAGTTTTCGGCTACTCATCCTTTCGCGGTGAGCAAGCCGAGATCGTGGATGTGGTCGCGCGCGGCGGTGATGCGCTGGTATTGATGCCGACTGGCGGCGGCAAGTCGCTGTGTTATCAAATTCCATCCTTGCTGCGCGATGGCGTCGGCGTGGTAATTTCCCCTTTGATTGCCTTGATGCAGGATCAGGTCGACGCGCTGGCCGAGGTTGGTGTGCGTGCCGCCTTCCTGAATTCGACCCAGAGTTTTGAAGAATCGGTGCGCATAGAAAGACGTTTGCGTACGGGTGACCTCGACCTCTTGTATGTCGCGCCCGAACGTCTGATGACGCCGCGCTGTCTCGACATGCTGGAAACCACCAAGATCGCTTTGTTTGCGATCGATGAAGCCCATTGCGTCTCCCAATGGGGGCATGACTTCCGTCCTGAATACATTCGCCTGTCGGTCTTGCACGAGCGCTTCCCGCAAGTGCCGCGCATCGCGCTGACAGCGACCGCCGATCACCAGACCCGCGCAGAAATTGCCCATCGTTTGCAGCTTGATGATGCGCGCATGTTTGTCTCGTCCTTTGATCGTCCCAACATCCGCTATCAGATCGTTGAGAAAGCGAACGGGCGCAAACAAGTGCTCGACTTCATTGAAAGCGAGCACCCGGGCGATGCCGGTATCGTCTACTGTCTGTCGCGCAAAAAGGTGGAAGAGACGGCTGAGTTTCTGAATGAAAACGGCATCACTGCCTTGCCGTATCACGCCGGCATGGACTTCGCCACACGCAGCAAGAATCAGGCGCGCTTTCTGCGCGAAGAAAGCATCGTGATGGTGGCCACCATCGCCTTCGGCATGGGGATAGATAAACCCGACGTGCGTTTTGTCGCGCATCTGGATTTGCCGAAAAGTATAGAAGGTTATTATCAGGAAACCGGTCGTGCCGGTCGCGATGGCGCCGCTGCCAATGCCTGGATGGCATATGGCTTGCAGGATGTGGTGCAGCAGCGCCGCATGATCGATGAATCGGAAGCCGACGAAACCTTCAAGCGTGTGCAGAGCGTCAAGCTGGATGCGATGCTGGGTTTGTGTGAAACACTGTATTGCCGCCGCGCGCGCCTGCTGGATTACTTTGGACAAGCGTCAACACCGTGCGGCAATTGCGATACCTGTCTGAATCCGCCGCGCTCCTTCGATGCCACGGTGGCGGTGCAGAAACTACTGTCGACCATCTATCGCGTCGGCCAGCGCTTTGGCGCGATGCATGTGCTGGATGTATTGCGTGGCGTCGATTCCGACAAGATCAAACAGTGGCAGCACGAACAGGTGTCGACTTTCGGTATCGGTTCCGATCGCAGTGAAGCCGAGTGGCGCGCCATCTTGCGGCAATCGATCGCATTGGGTCTGGTCAGTGTTGATCATGAATCGTATGGTGCGCTCAAGCTGACGGAAGCCGCGCGTCCGGTGCTCAAGGGTGGCGAGACGGTGCAGTTGCGCGAATACCAGAAGCCGCTCAAATCCAAGCGTGCCAGCAGCAAGCCCAAGGGTTTTGTTGAAACCGATTTGTCGGTGGCAGAACAGGCGGTGTTTGAGAAATTACGTTGGTGGCGCATGGAAACTGCGCGCAAGCACAATGTGCCAGCCTATGTCATTTTCCATGATGCGACCATGCGCGAGATCGCTAAGGCGCAGCCGGCGACGCTGGATGATTTACGTGGTGTCAGCGGAGTAGGTGAGAAGAAGCTGGAGACTTACGGTGCCGATATCGTGGCCTTAATCGCAGAGATGGATTAAGGCCAGCGCGGCTTTATTTCTTTTCGAACACCAGATCCCACACGCCATGGCCTAACTTCAAGCCACGGTTTTCAAACTTGGTGACAGGGCGATAATCCGGCCGCGGCGCATAGCCTTCGGCGGTGTTTTGCAAACTCGCTTCTGCACCCAATACTTCCAGCATTTGTTCTGCATATTCCTGCCAGTCGGTCGCGCAATGCAGGTAGCCACCTTTTTTAATGCGTGACGACAAGAGCTCGACCAGAGGCGGCTGGATCAGGCGGCGCTTGTTGTGGCGAGCCTTATGCCATGGGTCCGGGAAAAACACATGCACACCGGCCAATGATTCCGGCGCGATCATATTAGTCAGCACTTCAAATGCATCGTGTTGAATGATGCGCAGATTGCTTAAACTTTGTTCGCCGATCAGCTTGAGTAAGCTGCCCACGCCCGGTGTATGCACTTCAACTCCGATGAAATTCTTGTCTGGCATCCCAGCCGCGATCTTCGCTGTGGTTTCGCCCATGCCAAAGCCGATTTCAAAAATCGTCGGCGCAGTGCGGCCAAAGGTTTGCTCTATATCCAGCGGTGCCTTGACATAGGGAATAAAGAATTGCGGCCCCAACTCCTCGATGGCGCGTGCCTGCGCAGTCGACAGGCGACCGGCGCGCGTGACGAAGCTGCGGATGCGGTGTTCGGTCGGATCGTAAAAGAGAGGCTTTTTGCCGTCGTCGGCTGTGTGATCGGTCATGCTGGATATCTTATATGCGGGATTTAAATGCGTGCTTGCTCCAGAGCAAAGTACAAATCTGGCCTGGCGGAGCACTTGCGGGGCGTATTGTACCGTGCAGCCATCCGTGACAGCTGATTTATGCCTTCTGGTCAGGGCGAAAGGGCGTTGTGGCATGCGTACAAAATTATTTTTAAAAATAGCTTGCAATTAAATAGTTCGCTATATATTATTCAACTCATGAAATCGAAATCAGCAAAAACCGACAACGCTCCGCGGCTGGATAATCAGCTCTGCTTTGCGCTTTACTCGACCTCATTGGCGATGAGTAAGGTGTATCGCAAGCTCTTGCCACGACTCGGTCTGACCTATTCGCAATATCTGGTCATGATGGTGTTGTGGGAGCAGGATGAGCTGACGGTGTCGGATATTGGTGAACGGCTGTTTCTGGATTCAGCGACGCTGACACCTTTGCTCAAGCGGATGGAAGCAGCGGAACTGATTACGCGTGTCCGCGCCGCCAATGATGAGCGTCAGGTCATCATTACGCTGACCAAAAGCGGTGATGCCTTGCGTAGCAAAGCGTTGGACATGCAGGGCGATGTATTGTGCGCGACCGCTTGCAGTCTGGATGAAGTCATTGCCATGAAGGAACAGCTGATTGCCTTGCGCAGCAAGCTGGCGGCCGATAGTTAGATTTTAAAAGCGGGTTTTGGAATGGGTGGGGCAGATGGTATAAATGTCCTATTAATATTTGGATTTAAGTAGTTCGCTATTTAATAGTTGGCAATTTATATGTTTTGTAGTTTCGGTGTGCAGCGAACCGTTTAGATTAAATCGCTGAATTTCTTAATTGAATCAACCTTCAGGAGAATCACCATGTCGATCGAAAAAGTTCTGTACCGCGCTCAAGCAACTGCAACCGGTGGCCGTGATGGCCGCGCCGTATCATCTGATGGCGTACTTGATATCAAACTTGGCACACCAAAAGAATTGGGTGGTGCCGGTGGCGCTGTAACCAACCCGGAGCAATTGTTTGCAGCTGGTTACTCGGCTTGCTTTTTGGGTGCAATGAAATTTGTCTCGGCCCGCGAAAAAATCGCATTCCCGGCCGATGGCTCGGTAACCGGCAACGTTGGTATCGGTCAAATTCCGACCGGCTTCGGCATCGAAGTTGAATTGCAGATCAATCTGCCAGGGCTGGATCGCGCTGTCGCACAAAGCCTGATCGAAAAAGCACACATTGTTTGCCCATACTCGAATGCTACGCGCGGCAATATTGACGTGACACTGACTTTGGTCTGATCAAATCACTGAAGTAAGAAGTACGGTAGGAAAAACGGGCTTGCTGATGCAAGCCCGTTTTTTATGTGCTGTTTGAGTGTAGCAGCGGTACGGCGTGCTCAGGAAACCTGCCACGCACCGTTCTTATAAACCACTTCTTCATCCAGAAGAACCGCATCCGTCACTGCAAAAACATCAACGTGATAACGCGCCGTTGCGCGTCGGATCAGCGCCTTGTTGTAGACGCCATGCTTGGCGCCCAGTGATAAATGGATACCGCACATACGCTCGTACGTGCCGATGTCATCCACCAGACACTCCCGCGAAAATGCGCGGTTCATGCCAAAGCCCAGTTCACGCAACCAGACTTCGCCTTCGTCGGCACGGATGTTGGCTAGTACTTCGTCGAAGTCCGGCGTCGAATTGATGGCATCTGTCACGCGCCCTTGCTCGATGACGAGGGTGATCGGTTGTTCCGGTTTGTTGACGCGGAAAGCGGTATCGCCAAAGACAAAAATCTGTACCCGGCCGTTGACCGCTTCCAGATCGCGCGCTTCGGTGAATACTTCGCCGATAGGGAACTGGCCGCCGACATTGTTCATCTCGCGGTAGTCGCCGATATTGAGCTTGGCTGGTTCGAAGGGTGAGTTGAACAGCAGGCGCTCGCCGCCGCTTTCCACCACGCCGTAGTGCGCCTGATCGATACGTGCTTTCAAGGCTTGCCCCACGCCGCGATAGTAAGTCGGGTCATAAGCCAGCGAGGCGATGTAGTGCAAGGCTTGTACCCCGGTCATGCGCGACAGGTGTGGATGTTCTATTACCTTGAGTGAGCGCTTGAAGAGTTCGACGCGGATGCGGAATGCTTCGAGGCGGAAATTGGTGGATTGAATCAGCACCACCAGATCATCTGCTGCCAGTTCGGCAAAGGCAGCCAGCACCGCTTCTGGTGCCACGCTGTCAAAGTCGATAAAGCGAGCGTCGGGCAGGCAGCGTCGATAAGCCTCGCCTAATGCCAATGCCAGTTCACTGCGGGTATCCGCCACTACCAGTGCGTTATGTGCCGGATTGTGTTCGATCGCCAGTGCCAGCACATCGCGCAGATGTCGTTCGGCCGCATCGACGGCTTCCGCAGTGATCGTGCTGACAGGTGCTACATACGCGCTGGGGCTGGTCATGGAATGCTGTTCTGAAAAGGGAAATGGTGGCGCGCAAACTGCTCGCTGTGTTGAGTACAGGCACATGGCAAACGACTAACAGACTGTGAAACTGTTGCTGTAATTGCTTGCACGCTTATGCGCTGACGCATGTTACACCATGCGTCATCCGGCAGTGGCAGCGGTCAACGCGGCAGTGCGCGCAGGTGTTGCGCCAAGGCGTGATAGGCGGGCAGCGAGGTCGGGTCATTTGCCGCATTGCCGGCGACCGGATGCGAGGCAAAGCGCACGATGACCATTTCTGCTTTGGGATCGATATAAATGGTCTGGCCATGCACGCCGCGTGCGGTGTATGCGCCATCTTCATTGTGGCTGACCCACCACATATTGCGGTAACTCCAGCCCGGCAAGAGTGTGTAATTGGCCTGGACGAAGGCGGCTTTGTCGCCGCCTTGCCGGATGTCATCGACCACCGCTTTCGGCACGATTTGCTGGTCGTTGTAGCGGCCGTTATTGAGCAGCATCTCGCCCAGACGGGCAAGGTCGCGCAGACCCGCGTTCAGGCCGCCGCCAGCGAATGGCGTGCCGATGGAATCAACCGAGAAATAGGCATCCTGTTCGGCTCCAAGGCGACGCCAGATGCGTTCCGACAGCAGCTCCGCCACATTGCGCCCGGTCACGCGGGCAATCACCCAGCCCAGCACGTCGGTGTTGACGGTCTTGTAGCCGAAGGCCGTACCGTGTTGCCCCTGTGGCTGCACGGTTTGCAGGAATTCGTAGTAACTACGCGGACCGCTATAGTCCTTGGGTTTGGGCAGCGGATTGCCGGCTTGTGCATGCGCCCACACTTCAGCCTTCGGATCGGCATAGTCTTCGCTGAACTGCAAACCGGTGGTCATATCCAGCACCTGGCGGATGCTGGCATTGCCAAATGCCGATTGCGCCAGTTCCGGTACGTAGTCGGCTACACGTTTAGTCGCGTCTATCTTGCCCTCAGCAACCAGTGTGGCACCCAGCAGGCCGATCACCGATTTGGTGACTGACATCGCAGCGTGCTGGCCGTCTGCTTTCAGCACACCGAAATAACGTTCATACACTATGCGACCGCGATGCAAGACGATGATGCCATCGGTGTAATTGGCGGCCAGCGATGCTTGCCAAGTCATCGATTGCTTGCTGTTGAGTGGCTGAAAGCGCAGACCGTCTATATCGCTACGCAAGGCGCGCGGCAAAGCAGTGGGTGCAGCCAAACCATGCGAGACATTGATGGTCGGCATTAACTGACGGAAGTTGGCGACACTCCAGCGCATTGCCGGGAAACGGAAATAGCTGCCATCTTCAAAGCGCAAGATGCGATCAGGCGGTGGTGGTGCGCCGACCATCCAGCCCAGTGTGGCGGGGTCGCTGGCAGCAGCGTCAGGATATTGTTCAGCTGCGTTGGCGGCGCAGATGCATACGCTACAGGCAAGCCCTGCCAGAATGCGCTGAGTGCCTGCATGACGGGTGAGAGTTTTGAGCATGATGGCTGCCTTTCGCTAGAGTCAGCTGCCAGTCTGGCAGCCAGCTTGTTGCGTTAATCGCTGCCCCTAGCCTTAGCGGCAGCGCCCGATATAATGCGGATCATCTCCCCTTGTTCCGGGCGTCCGGCACCTATAGTGAAGCAAAAATAATGATAACTAAACGTTTTGGCTGGTGGCGCACGGCATTGTTGCTTGCATTGAGTTCTTTGCTAAGTGCCTGCAGCAGCCTGGTGCAGTACAACATCAATGAACCGCTGACGGAGTACAAGCCTGATCAAGGTTACACCATTAAGTCCATCGATCTGGCACCGGGTGACAGCAAGATCTTTATGGTGGTGCTGTTTTCTGGCGGTGGCGCCCGTTCGGCGGCGCTTGGCTATGGCGTGCTGGAAGAGTTGGCGCGGCATAAATTTCAGCAGGATGGAAAAACCAAACGGCTGTTTGATGAAGTCGATCTGGTCTACGGCGTGTCGGGCGGCTCCATTCTTGCCGCTTACTATGGTTTGCACGGCGAAGGCGTGTTCCCCAGCTTTAATGATCGCTTCCTGAATCTGGATTTTCAGGACAAGATGGTCAGCCGCATCATTTCCTTTTCCAACCAGTGGCGCCTGACTTCACCGCGCTTCGGTCGTTCGGATTTGCTGGAAGAGCAATTGGATGAGGTTTTGTTTGATAAAAAGACTTTCGACGATCTGAACAGCAAGAAGCGCAAAGGGCCGATGACCATCATCAGTGCAACCGATATGTCGTCCGGCGCACGCTTTGACTTTATTCAAGAAACCTTCGACTTCATTTGTTCCGACCTGAACCGCTTCCCGGTCGCCCGCGCGGTCGCTGCATCTAGCGCCGTGCCCTTGTTGTTTTCGCCTATCACCTTGTGGAATTACGCCGGGACTTGTGACTTCCACATACCCGAGACCTTGCTGGCCGCCGCCGACAACAATAAGCGGGGCCGGATCGCGGCAGTATCGCGCAGCCGTGCCAAGGAATTGTTTAGCTATCTGGATCCGATCCAGCGTCCTTACATCCATTTGCTGGATGGGGGCTTGTCCGACAATCTGAGCATACGCAGCATCCTCGATATGGAAGCGCTGGTCGGCAGTGAAGGCGTGCGGCAAGACTTCCGTCTGGATGAAATGGAGAAGCTGGTATTGGTGGTGGTGAATGCGCAAAACAATCCGGAACATACGATAGATAAAAGTGCTGATGTGCCGGGCGTGCGCGATGTGATCCGTGCGATTAGCGACATCCCGATCGCCCGCTACACGCAGGAAACCGAACTGGCGATGCAGTCATCGATAGAACGCTGGCAGGAAGCAGGGCGCTTGCGCGCAGAACAAAACAAGACCAAGCCACCATCGGTCTACTACATCAATGTGTCGCTCAAAAATATGACGGATGAAGAGCAAAGAATGGACTTGCTGAACGTACCTACCTCTTTGTATCTGCCGAAAAAAACAGTGCGTGAATTAAGATCGGCCGCGACCATGCTGATGCAGCAGTCGCCCGAGTTCCAGCGTCTGTTGCAGGATATTTCTGCGCAGCCGCGTGATTGAGGCACATACTCTGGCCCATCGAGTCATGAGTTATTACTGAGGTGCAGCATGGATGATGAATTGCAAAAAGCCATTCTGAATAACATTCCGGATCAGGCCTGGCTGAAGGATAAGGAGTCGCGCTACATCCTCGTCAATGAAGCGTTCATTGCGGCTTGTCGCTTGCCGGAAAGCGAAATCCTGCATAAAACGCCGGCCGAAGTATGGCCGCAGGAATGGGGCGACAAGTACATCGATACCGATAAACGCGTGATGGAGCAGGGCGAACGTTTGCGCTATGAAGAATGGCGACACACCGAAGACGGTACCCTGCGCTGGTACGACACGATCAAGACGCCGATCCGCAATGAGCAGGGTGAGGTGATAGGCACCACGGGTATTTCGCGTGATATCACCGACCGCAAAATGGCCGAGCAGGAATTGCTCGCCTCGCGCACCCAGTTGCGCGAATTGTCGGCTTATCTGCAAGTGGTACGCGAAGAAGAACGCACGCGTATTTCACGCGAATTGCATGACGAGTTGGGGCAGTCGCTGACGGCGATCCGCATAGGCTTGAGCGTGATGGAAACCCAGCATCAGATGCAGAGTGACGAATGGCTGGAGAATGTCTCTTCACTCAAGAAAATTGCCGATTCGACGGTGGAATCGGTGCAGCGTATTGCGGCAGATTTACGTCCGCTTATTCTGGATGAACTGGGTTTGTTGCCAGCGATGGACTGGTTGCTGGAATCATTTTCGGAACGCAGTGCGATTGCGTATGAACTGAGTGTACCGGCCACGCCGCCCGACTTCAATCGCGAGGCCAGTACGGCTATCTTCCGCATCTTGCAGGAGTCGTTGACGAATGTCAGCAGACATAGCCATGCGACGCTGGTGGTGGTGGCATTGAAAGAAACAAAAGATTTCATTACGCTCAAAATTACCGATAATGGCAACGGTATCGATAGTTCGGTATCGCGCCAGAACAGCCTGGGTTTACTCGGCATGCGGGAGCGCGCAATCATGTTGGGTGGCAAACTGCGGATACAGAGCCGGGCCGGTTCCGGTACCAGTATCGAGCTGCGCATACCCAAAACACAGGCCGCGCATGCGGGAGACAGAAAATGATACAGATACTGATCGCCGATGATCACGCCATCATCCGTGATGGCCTCAAGCAAATCATTTCCTTCGTATCGAATATGGCAGTGGCGGGCGAAGCATCGAATGGCGACGAAGTGATGCAACAGGTGCGGGCGCTGAAGCTGGATGTGCTGGTGCTGGATATGTCGATGCCGGGCAAGAGCGGGATCGCTCTGATCCAGCAAATCAATGCGATCAAGCCAGAGTTGCCGATACTGGTACTGAGCATGCATCAGGAAAGCCAGTACGCGGTGCAGGCGATGCGCGCCGGTGCTTCTGGCTACATCACGAAGAACACCGCCTCCAGTCAGCTGATCGAGGGTATTCGCAAGGTAGCGGAGGGCGGCACCTTTGTTTCGCCCGAGATTTCAGCCAAACTGATCAAGCAATTGCACAAACCGGAAACGGATTTGCCGCATACCAAACTGACAGCACGTGAATTCCAGATCTTCAGCATGCTGGTCGAAGGGCATTCGGTCAACGACATCGCTAAAATCTTATCGCTCAGCAATAAAACCATCAGCACCCACAAAGCTGCCGTTTTGCAAAAAATGGAGGCGTCCACCACCGCCAGCCTCGTGTATTACGCTTTGAAACACGGTTTGATCAACGAGGGTTACGATTAAGACCTGAGCATGCGCAGGGCACCTAGGAAAATCCCTAGATTCGAATCAGGCAATCCCGATTCCCACCTGAGCAATTGATCCCTATGCTCATCTTCCATGAACCCGATTCCTGGAGAAATGATGAGAACCACCCGCCCAGTCAGTTATGCCGAAAATGGCATGGTCGCCACCGCCCACTATCTGGCGACCGGCGCAGCACTGGATGTGTTGAAAGAAGGCGGCACTGCAGTCGACGCCGCAATTTGCGCGGCTGCCACCATGAGCGTGGTACTGCCGCACATGATAGGCATAGGTGGTGATGCGTTCTGGATGATCCACGACGCCAAATCGAATACCCTGTCCGCGCTGAACGGCAGCGGCACTTGCGGCAAAGATATTACGCTGGACACCTACCGTGGCATGGATGCGATTCCGAATCGCGGCCCGCAATCTGCCATTACGGTGCCGGGTGCGATCGATAGCTGGGCGCTGGCGCATGAGCGTTTCGGCACCATGCCACTGAGCCGTTTGCTGGAACCGGCGATCCGCTACGCGCGGCAAGGCGTTGCTGTTACCCAAGACATCAGCCGCTGGATCAGCGACGACACCGAAGACTTCCGCAAAGATCCGGGCTCGGCCAGTATCTTCCTGAAAGACGGCGTGGCGTATCAGCCCGGTGAACGTTTGCAACAAACTGCGCTGGCCAATACGCTGGAAAACATCGCGCAACACGGTCCGCGTTATTTCTATGAAGAAACCGCCGCTTCCATCGTCTCTTATCTGAAGAGCCAGGGCGGCTTGTTGACAGTCGAAGACTTCAAAAATTATCACGCCAAGTGGGTCAAACCGATTTCGACCAACTATCGTGGTTTCGAAGCGTTCCAGGTGCCGCCACCGTCGCAAGGTATGGCCGGTCTGATGATACTGAACTTCCTCAACGGCATCGACTTGTCGGGACTGGATGCAAACTCGCCCGAGTACTACAACGCGATGATTCAAGCCATCAAATGGGCGTTCAATAAACGTGATCAATATCTGACTGATCCTGACTTCTCCGATATTCCGCTCGATAAATTGCTCGACCCGGCACTGGCCAACGCCGAGCGCGCCGAGTGGCTGGCCGATACCCGGCGTACCCATGAAAATCGTCCGGGTGGCAGCGATACCACTTTCATCAGCATCGCCGACAAATACGGCAATGCGGTCGGTCTGGTGCAAAGCCTGTACTTCGATTTTGGCTCTTGCGTCACTGATCCCGGTTCAGGTGTGCTGATGCAAAACCGCGGCAGCTTTTTTTCACTGAACCCGGATCATCCGAATGTACTCAAACCAGGTAAGCAAAGTGCATCGACACTGATGTCCGGCATGCTGTTTAAGGATGGCAAGCCTTACATGGTGTACGGCACGCAAGGTGGCGAAGTACAACCGCAGACCCAGACTTCGGTCGCCACACGCGTGGTTGATTTTGGTTTGAATGTGCAGGAAGCGATTGATGCGCCGCGCGTGCTGTACGGACGTTCGTGGGGCGATACTTCGAATAAATTATTGCTGGAATCGGCAGCGCCGGAGGCGACGTTTGACGCCTTGCGCGAACAGGGACATCCGGTAGAACCGGCCCAGTGGCCATTCCCGCGCATGGGTACGGCACAAGCGATACGTTTGCCCGGACCCTGGTCCCCATTTTTTGAAGGCGGTGCAGATCCCCGTGGCGAAGGAATTGCATTAGGTTTTTAGTTGTTTCATCCAGAGGAGATGGTTATGGAGATGGACCTGTTAATACACAATGTACGTGTGTGGGATGACAAACCACTGATGGACATTGGTATCAAGAATGGAAAGATTGCTGCCATAGAAGAAGGCCTTGATGCCTCGGCAAAAGAAGCAATCGATGCTGAAGGACGTGCTGTTATACCGGGCATGGTCGAGCCGCATTTGCATTTGGAAAAAGCGTTCCTGCACCGGCGTTTGCCGCCGGTATTCGGCACGCTGGAAGAAGCAATCCGCGTCACCGGCATACTCAAAAGCAAGCAAGAACGACACGATGTGCTCGATCGTTCGCGCCAGGTGCTTGATATGGCGGTGAAGAACGGTACGGTCGCCATGCGTGCGCATCCCGACGTTGATTTGATTCAAGGTTTGATCGGAGTCGAAACACTGGTCGAGCTGCGCGACGAATACAGCGATCTGATCGATATCCAGATCGTTGCTTTCCCGCAGGAAGGCATCATCAAATCGCCCGGCACGACCGACCTGATGGAGAAATCCATGCAGCTGGGAGCCGACGTGGTGGGTGGCTGTCCCTACAATGAATTGACATGGGAAGACACCAAGCGCCATATCGACATCGTGTTCGAGATGGCAGCCAAGCATGATGCTCCTATCGATCTGCATGCGGATTTTTCCGACGACGCCAGCGATCAGCGTTTTGCTGCAACCGCTTACGTCGCACAGAAAACCATCGATACCGGTTATCAGGGACGCGTCTCACTGGGGCATGTCACCAGCCTCGGTTCGCTCGATCCGGATGAGTTGAAGCCGGTGGTTGAGTTGCTGCGCAAAGCTGACATCAGCATCGTCACCTTGCCTGCCACCGATCTCTATCTCGGTGGTCGCAACGACACCAAGAACCGTCGTCGTGGTCTGACTCCGGTACGCACCTTGCATGAAGCAGGTGTCAACGTTGCTTACTCGTCCAACAATATCCGCAATGCCTTCACCCCTTTCGGCAAGGCCGACATGCTGGTGATCGGCAATATGCTGGCGCATGCCGTGTCCTTCGGTACACCGGCGCATCAGGCGGCGATTCTTGAGATGGGTACTACCAATGCCGCGCGCTCGATCGGCATCGGTGCCAACTACGGTATCGCAGTCGGCAAGCAGGCTGATCTGGTGATTCTGGATACCTATCAGGTTGCGGATGCCTTGCTGGATATTCCGGCCCGTTCGTGGGTGATAAAACGCGGAAAGATAACCGTGGTCACTCAACATAAAGCGGAAATTCATCGCCACGGTTGTTGTGGTGCAAAGGACCATGGCGCACAAGGCCATGTCTGTGCACCAGCTGAAGCGACCGCAGGCGCGAAATAGCTGAATACAACATCAGCCTTAACAGATTCAATTTAAATTTATAAATCAGGAGACAAGCATGAAAAAGCCACCACACGCAGTTGTTGCATCCCTACTCGCAGTCACCACCGTACTCATGGTGCAGTTGCCATGGCACTTGCCAGTCTGGGCGATCTTTATCAGCTGGGCGGGTACCTTTGCGATGGGCGGCCCGACCGCTGCCAACCTTAAACGTATCTGGCCAACGCTGCCGATCGGATCGATTACCGGCTTCCTGGTCGTGACCGGTTTCGGTATCGCTTCCAAGAACTTCTCGGGTAGCAATCTGGTCATTGCAGAAATGGTGATTCTGTTCTTCCTCAACACCGGCATGATTATGTTGGCTCGTTTGCCTGGTTTGAATTTTGTACCGGGTATGTTCTTCGGTTTTGCGACCTTCTTTGCCACCATGTTTGGCGGCTTCGGTCCTACTCCGAAAGATCCATTGTCTGCTCTTGGCGTCGCGATTCTGATGAATGCAATTGGTCCGGTCTATGCATGGATCACTGCTAACTTCTCGCATCGTCATGCACCGCTGGAAAACACCTTCCCAGCGGCAAAAACCGGCACTGGTCAACAAGCCCAGCAAAAGGTTTAAACAAGCATCATTCAGCGCCACCCCCGGGGTGGCGTTTTCTTATCCCTTCCGGCACTAAAGCTTGCTATGGTATAGCTGCTATACCGTTGTATGCACTACCTAAAGAAGCGAGCTCGCATCAATTGCTGTGGAGTTTGTGGTTGGTGCGTGTCTCGTCTCAAATAATTACAGGAGACGACACATGAAAAATAAAGTTTTTCACGATATGACGAGAAGAGACTTCCTATCTGCATCCGGTGCGATGGCATTGGGCTCTATGGCACCTTTGTCCTTAGCGCAGGATGCCAAGCCCAAGAATATCCTGGCGACTTCGACCAAGGGCATGGTGACCAGTCCACACGAACTGGCGACCAATGCAGGTCTGGAGGTATTGAAGTCAGGTGGTAACGCGATCGAAGCTGCGATCGCCATCGCCAGCTGCCTGAATGTCACCTACCCGCATTTTTCTGGCTTCGGCGGCGATGCCTTCATGATCATCAGTGATCGCAATGGCAAAGTCCGAACCTTGTCGGGTATCGGTCAAGCCCCGCAGATACTGCCGCAATACAGCGGCGCGATTCCGGTACGCGGCCCCGGTTCAATGCTGACGACTGCTGCGAATGTCGACACTCTTGGCAAGGCCTTCGACATCAGCAAAGAGCTTGCCGGGCGCAAGAGCTGGGCAGAATTATTGAAGCCGGCGATAGGCCTCGCACGCAACGGTTTCCCGGTCACGCCCTCAGAGCGTTTCTGGATGGATTTCCGGCAAAAGGAATTGGCCGATCTGCCGGCGATTGCCAAGCACTTTATGGTCAATGGCAAAGCACCGGAAGTGGGCGAGATATACAAGCAGCCACAACTGGCCGATACCTTGGAAATGCTGGCGGTGCGCGGTTACCGAGACTTCTATGATGGCAAGCTGGCAGAACGTATTGCCAAAGGCTTGAAGGAAGCAGGTTCGCCATTGACTGCATCCGATCTGGCAAAAACGCAGGCGCGCATAGAGCCGCCATTACGCGTTGCCTACCGTGGTGGTGAGTTGCTGGCTAACCAGCCGCCGACCCAAGGGATTACCACGCTGGAAATCATGGGCATACTGGATCGTTTCGATCTGAAAAAAATTCCGGAAGGCAGTGCCGATTATTACCACGTGGTAGTGGAAGCAGTGAAACGCGCCTTCATCGATCGTAACCAATATGTGGCTGATCCGGAGTTCGTGCATGTACCGTCAGCGACGATGCTGTCCAATTACAATCTCGATAAATGGGCGAGCCGTATCAAAATGGATCAAGCCTTAGCCTGGCCGCATGTATTCAAAAATGGCGATACGGTTTATATCGGTGCAACCGACAATCAAGGTAACTCAGTGTCGATGTTGCAAACCGTGTACTTCGACTGGGGTAGTGGTGTGATGGCGGGTGACACCGGCATCATGTGGCATAACCGCGGTGCTTCCTTCAGTTTGAAGCCAGGTCATCAAAATGTGCTGCAGCCAGGTAAGCGTCCTTTCCATACTCTCAATCCAGGCATGTATCTGAAGAATGGCAAGCCGCAGTTGCTGTACGGGACCCAAGGTGCTGACGGTCAACCGCAAACACTGGCCGCTATTCTGACGCGCATGATTGATTACGGTATGGATCCGGCCACGGCTTTATCCAAACCACGCTTCTTGTTGGGCAAGACCTTCTCGGATACACGGGATAGTTTGAAGCTGGAAAAAGATGCGGGCGACCAGGTGTTCCAGGAGTTGGCGCGACGCGGGCATGAGATGAGTGTGATCCCGGCGCAAAGTCCATTGGCGGGACAACCTGGTGCGATCATGATCAATCAGAAAACCGGAGTGTTTACTGGTGCGCACGATCCGCGTAGTGATGGCAGAGCATTGGGTGTTTAGTCTAAGCAGATGCCTTAAGCAAATTTGAAAATGCAGCGCGCATAAAAATGCCTGGTCAGTATCCGGTCTGACCAGGCAAGAAAAAAGACAGGCGAGCCTGTCTTTTTTAATTACCGCGAATTACTTAGCTGCTGCAGGTGCTGCTGCAGGTGCTGCTGCTGGAGCTGGTGTCGCTGCAGCTGCTTTTGCTTTCTTAGCTTTTTTGTGTTTTTTAGCGTGTGCTTTGGTTGGTGCTTTAGCTTCTGTTTTTGCAGCTACTGGAGCTGGAGCAGCAGCAGGTGCTGGGGCAGCGGCTTGTGCGAAAACGGTGGAGGCAAACAGACCGGCAACCAGGGTAGCGATTAATTTATTCATTTGAGTGCTCTCTCTAAAGTATTAGGAAAATTGTGCGAACCGCTTAATCAGTTCGTACGTATATAACGCCAGCCGATTAATGCGGTTGACGCGATTACACAAATATTTTGAAATGATTTTCAGAGTGAAAAACCATGTTTTATCGTGAGGATAACGTTAAGAATTCGTGATGAATTTTTAAGCATCAGAGTGATGCCGTACTCTTCCGACTACTGCATTTGCAGTATTTACTCTGGCCATGTCGATTGATATTCTCGCCGCCATGAATCGCATACATCGCGTATGGCGCGGATAAGAGAAAGAAGGTCAGCTCAGCAGGCTTAGAGCAGACCCTGATGCATCGCGTAGCGTGTCAGTTCCACCGCATTGTGCAGCGATAGTTTGGCCATCAGGTTTTGCTTGTGTTTGCGCACGGTGAAGATGCTGAGCTGCAGTGCATCGGCAATTTCCTGTGATGACTTACCGGCAGCAACCAGCTTGAGTATCTGTTGTTCACGTGGCGTGACGGCGAGTTCATCGGTTTCCTGAAAGTGCGTCAGCGGCCCCAACATTTTGCTGACGTAGCGCCGGTTGTCGAGCACGGTCGGAATCGCTTCCAGCAATTCGCTGCTGTCTTCCAGTTTGAGCAGATAGCCATCGGCACCGGCGGTAAAAGCCTGCCGTACGCTGTTGTGATCGGTGGAGCCGGTCAGGATCAGGATTTTGATGTGCGGGTGTGCTTGTTTGATGCGTGCGGTGAGCGTGATGCCGTGGCAGCCGGGCAAGTCGAGATCGAGCAGCAGCAAATCGGCAGGGGTGCGTACCAGCAATTCCTCGACTTGCGTGCCACTGCCGGTATCCGCGACGATCTGCATGCCTGGCACATGCGCCAGCAAGGATATCAATCCTTCCCGGATCAGGGTGTGATCTTCAGCGATTACGATTTTCGTCATGGCGGTGGATACGGAATGGTGCGGTGACACTTGTTGCAGCAGAGGCGCGGTCGCTCAACAGAGCCACCAAGCGATTCGCCACGTGGCAGATGATTAACAATTGTCACTGGAGCTTATGTTGACGCACGGTAATAATAGGCAAATATTACACTGCACGGCAGTGACTATCCATTTTTGTTGTCTGGAACGGGACCAGCATGAATAATCATCCGACTGCCGCGGCAGTTGACGCACGTATATTTGGCGAGCTGGTCAATGTCCTGTACCGGCAGGCGACACCTATCTTTTTTGGCAATATCGGTGTGGTCATCTTGTCCGTCTACCTCTTGTGGGGCGAGCTGGAGCGCAGCGTGCTGTTGTGCTGGGCCGCGGCCATCTTCCTGCTGACTGCAATCCGCATTGTGATCGTGCGACGTGATTTGCGTGGCAGCCATGCGCCGGATCAGGCCGGGCGACGGGCCTGGACCTATGCGCTGTTTGCCGGTTTGTCGGGTTGCCTGTGGGGTTCTATCGGCGTCTTTTTCTTTAATCCTGACAGTACCGTGATTACGGTCTTCATTTGCATCCTGCTGGCCGGTATGACCGGCGGTTCGGTCGCGTCGCAGTCATCCTTCCCGCCAGCCTATTACGCTTTTGCGCTGCCGACAGTCTTGCCGTTTGCCGTACGCTGCTTTGCTTATGGCGGGCCATTGTTCTCGGTACTCGGCGTGCTGTCGGTATTTTTGCTGGGTGTGAATCTGGCGTATAGCCGGAATTTCCATCGTACGGTGCGGGAAGCGATCTCGTTGCGTTTTGAGAACACACAGCTGATTGCACAACTGCGACAAGAGAAGGAACGCGCCGAATCCGCGAGCCGTTCGAAGTCACAGTTTCTCGCCGCTGCCAGTCATGATTTGCGTCAGCCTACGCATGCGCTCGGTTTGTACATTGCCAGCTTGCGCGCGCTCTGTAATGCACCCGCGGTGCGCGGCGCCGAGGTGGGAAATATTGCCGGCAAGCTGCAGGCGGCATTGAAAGGTCTGGTGCAGTTGCTGGATGTCTTGCTGGATATTTCGAAACTGGATGCCGGTGCGGTCAAGGTAAAGCGCGAGGTGTTTGATCTGCAGGAATTGCTGGAGACGATAGACCAGCAATTCGCGGCCGTTGCAGCAGAAAAGAAATTGCGCTTCATCGTCAGGCCGACCGCAGTATTGGTTGAGACCGACCGCGCTTTACTGCATAGCATCATCGCCAATTTTGTTTCGAATGCGCTGCGCTATACGCCGCACGGGAAAATACTGGTCGGGGTACGGCGCCGCGGTGCAGAGGTCGAGATACAGGTACTCGATACCGGCATCGGGATTGCCGCCGAGCAGTCGCAGCTGATCTTCAGCGAGTTTTACCAGATCGGGAATGCCGCGCGTCGGCGTGAGCATGGCCTAGGGCTGGGTTTGGCCATCGTCAAACGCACCGCCGATCTGTTGCAGCTACGTACCGGCTTGCAATCCAGCCCGGGCAAAGGCTCGGTCTTCTCGGTCTACTTGCCGCGTGCTTCGGCCAAGGCATGGCCGCGCGTAGCGCCTATGCCTGAGCGTAGCGCGCCCGATGCGGCGAAAAACATACTGGTGATAGACGACGATGCCAATGTGCTCGATAGCATGCGCCTGCTATTGAGCTCATGGGGGCATCAGGTCGTCGCCGTGCCCTCGCTGGAAGGGGCCTTACAAGCGTTGACGGTGTCATCGACGGCAGGCGCCGCGCCGTTTGACCTGATACTGAGCGACTTCCGGCTGGCAGAAAATGTCAGCGGCGTCGATGTGGTGCATGCCGTACGGCAAGCGAGTGGCTACCTGATCCCGGCCGTGGTGATTACCGGCGATACCTCGGTCGAAAGTATCAGCAGTATTGCCGATGCGCAGTTGCGTATTTTGCATAAGCCGCTGGCACCCGAAACCTTGCAAGCGGTGTTGCGTGAATTAGACTAATTAACACTTTTCTCTCTAGAATCACGCTGTAAATCTGCTTTGTGACACGAACTGCGTTTACATTTCTACTAGCCGTCATGGTATTTGCTTGCCAATAAAGAAATATTTCGCGGTTAGAAATTTTTCTATAAAACTATTAAAGCGCCAGTGCATCTACATGATGCATGCTACCAATGCAGTAGCCACGGGATGAGGAATGCGACCTAAAACACCGGATCGTTTGAGAATTGCCACGCTAGTGACAATAGGCGTTTGTGCGACGGTGGTCGTGACTATCCTCGCTTTGCTGGTACTGATAGACCATTTCGCCGCGACCTACGCCAAGCAACAGGCGCAGGAACGCCTGCAACAGCTGTCTTGGCAGATGCGTGACTCGATGAATCGTGGCTTGAAGCGGGTCGCCGATCAGACCAAAGTGATCGCCGATCTGTCTATCGTGCGTGACTCCGATACCCCGGCCGAAATGCGCCGGGTCTTTGATAATTTCAACCAGAACTTCCCTGACTATGCCTGGATCGGCCTGACCGATCAGCAAGGCGTCGTATTCTCTGCGACCCATGGTTTGCTGGAAGGCATAGACGTCAGTCAACGTCCGTGGTTTCAGGGCGGCGAGAAGCAGCTCTACATGGGTGACTACCATCCCGCCGTGTTACTCGAGAAAAAATTGCCGGAGACGGACGAGCGCTGGCGTTTTGTCGACGTGGCCTTACCGATTACGCGTAGCGATGGCAGTTATCGTGGTGTGCTGGGCGTGCATCTGAGCTGGAACTGGGCGCGCAATATTGCCAATAGCTTGCTGGTGCCGGCGGATCGACAGTATCTGGTGGAAGTGCTGGTGGTGCGCGAAGATGGGCTGGTCATCCTCGGCCCCGAATATCTGGAAGAAAGCACCATCAGTACCCATAGCCTCGATTTTGCGCGTACCGGGCGCACCGGTGCGATTGCAGAGAAATGGCCGGACGGACAGCGTTACCTGACCGGTTATTCGCAAACCGGAGTGGGGTCCGGTGATGGCATGTTGAAATGGGCCATCCTGATCAGACAACCGGAAGAGGTGGCTCTGGCGACCTTCCGTGATTTGCAGCGCCAGATTCTATGGGTAGGCGGCATCATCGCGGTGTTGCTGGTCTGGATCGCAGTGGCGCTGGCACGGCAACTGGCCAAGCCACTCGATGAATTGAGCGCAGCGATCATTCGGCGCAAGGAAGGTGGCAACGATGCGATACCGGTGATCGATGGTTACCACGAAGTGCATCTGTTGTCGGTGACACTGGCCGACATGGTGGAGCGCGAGCGGCAGCATGTGCGCAAACTGCGTGCACTGAACGAAAACCTTGAAGGCCTGGTACACGAGCGCACCAGTGAGATAGAACAAAAGGCGAAGGCTCTGGAAGAAGCACTGGCGCAGCAGCTGGCGATACAGGAGCGTTTGCAAGAGAGTGAAGAAGAACTGCGCGCGACTCTGCAAAACGCCAATGATGCTTTCATCTCGATGGATCAGGACGGCATTATCGTCGACTGGAATGAACAGGCCGAACATTTACTGGGGTGGACGCGCAGTGAAGCGGTCGGCAAGGCGCTGGTGGATATGGTGGTGCCACCGGCGATGCGCACTGGTTATGCCTACGGCCTGAAGCATTTCCTTGCCACCGGCGAAAGCAAGGTGATCAATCGCCGCTTAGAGATTACAGCGTTGCGTCGCGACGGCGTGGAATTGCCGGTCGAACTTGCAGTGGCTTGCGTCGCGCGGCGCAAAGGTTATCTGTTCATCGCTTTCCTGCACGACATCACCGAACGCAAATTATTGCAGGCCTCCTTGATGGGCATGGCACTGCGCGATGCGCTGACTGATTTGCCAAACCGCCGTGCGCTGATACAAAAACTACCGGAATCGATTGCACGTGCGAGCCGCCTCGGCAAACCGCTGGCGGTCTTATTCCTCGATCTGGATGGCTTCAAAGGCGTGAATGATGGCTATGGGCACGAAGCTGGTGATGAGTTGTTGCGCACGATCGCGCAGCGCCTGATCGCAGCGGTACGCACCACCGATACCGTGGCCCGACTGGCTGGCGATGAATTCGTGGTGGTGCTGGAAATGCTGAATGGCGATGCAGATGCACTGGAAGTCGCCGATAAAATATTGCTCGCCCTGCAGCAGCCATTCGCGTTGACAGCGGCGACGGTGAGCATCTCGGCCAGTATCGGCATCGCCATGCACTGGCCGGAAGATAGCACGACACCGGAACAATTAATTACGCTGGCTGACGGTGCGATGTACGTCGCGAAAAAGCAGGGCAAGAACCGCGCGGTGGCGGTTTAGCGGTTGACGCTACTGCACTCTCTATTCAACTGTTTCCCACGCATTGGGTTCTTGTCGTGCATCCAGAAAGCGCCGGTAGCTGCGCCCGCCCAACCACAGACTCAAGGCAATCAGCGTAAAAATCATTTGGCCGACTGCCAGCGCCAATGGCGAGTGCGACAAGGCTGGTGCGATAACACCTGCCACCAGCGCACCCAATAGCGTCAGCACAAATGACTGACACGAGGCGACGGTGCCCCGTATATTCGGGAACAGATCCAGCACCAGCAGCGTGGCGCCGGGCGCCACCATAGACATGCCAAAGGTATAGAAAAATAAAGGTGCAACCGACCACGGCAGTGCGGGTGGGAAGCTGGCGTGATAAATCACATTGAACAGCACTGCGCTGAGCAGGAAGCCAAAACCGATCAGTACCTGACGTGAAATCGGAATATTGCCAGCCAGCCGGTTGGCCGCCAGTGCGCCGCAAAAAATACCGGCCACGGTAGGCACGAACTGCCAGCCGAACTGATCCGGCCCCAGTCCCAGATGCTCTACCAGGAATACGGGTGCTGCCGCTACATACAGAAACATCCCGGCAAAATTGAAGGCCACTGCGCCCGCTTTTAAGTGGAACAGTGGAGAACGGAACACACGCTGATAGCTGTGATACAGGAAGTGCGGATTGAAGGGTTGGCGCTTTTCTGGCGGCAGTGATTCGGGCAGACGCTTGTAGCAATAAATCAGTAAGAGCACCGCATAGGCAAACAGGGCCAGGAAGATGGTGCGCCAGTTGCTATGCTTGACGATCCAGCCACCGAGTATCGGTGCGATCGCCGGTGCGATGGAAAAAATCATCGTCACCAGCGATAGCAAACGTTCCGCTGCAGAACCGGCATACAGGTCACGGATAATCGCGCGCCCGATCACGACCCCGGCGCCGGCAGAAATCCCCTGCAGCATACGGAAGGCCCACATGTACTCGATGCTGTGGACAGCGGCGCAGGCCAGCGTTGCCACCGCAAATACTGCGAGCGAGACCAGGATAATATTGCGTCGCCCGAAGGCATCCGACAAAGCGCCATGCCACAAGATCATGACCGCAAATGAAAACATATAAGCGGTCAGGGTTTGCTGCACCTCAAGTGCACTGGCCCCCAGCGTCGCCTGTATATTGGGAAAGGCGGGCAAATAGGTGTCGATAGAAAACGGGCCGAGCATAGACAATGCCGCCAGCATGATGGCTAGCGCACTGCTATTGATGACGACGACGCCAAGAGCAGACGTCGTCGGTTTTTCGTTTCTTACTTCAGACATCGGTAATATTCTTTTCTTATAAGTACAGCTGTGGCCGATGTGCCTTGTTGCTGGTGGCGCGTGTTCAGATGCCGCCCATGCACAGGTATTTAATTTCCAGATATTCTTCTATGCCGTACTTCGAGCCTTCGCGGCCGAGGCCGGATTGTTTGACGCCACCGAAGGGCGCCACTTCATTCGAAATTAAGCCGGTGTTGATGCCGACCATGCCGTATTCCAGTTTCTCAGCAACACGCCATACGCGGCCGATATCGCGCGAATAGAAGTAGCTGGCCAGACCGAAGTCGGTATCGTTCGCCGCCGCGACTGCTTCATCTTCAGTTTTAAATTTGATGACAGCTGCGACCGGGCCGAAGGTTTCTTCATGCATGATCAGCATGTCATTGCTGATATGCGACAACACCGTTGGTTCATAGAAGTAGCCACCCAGTGCATGCAGCTTGCCACCGGTCACCACTTGCGCACCTTTGCTGACGGCATCACTGACATGTTGTTCTACTTTCTTGACTGCTTGCGCATCGATCAAGGGGCCTTGCAATACATCTGCTTCAAAGCCGTTACCGACTTTGATGTTGGCCGCACCTGCCGCCAGTTTTTGCACGAAGGCATCGTAGACCGATTCATGCACATAGAAGCGGTTGGTACAGACACAGGTTTGTCCGGCATTGCGATACTTCGATTGCAGTGCACCGACCACGGCGGCATCCAGATCGGCATCATCGAACACGATGAAGGGTGCGTGGCCACCTAGTTCCAGCCCGATTTTTTTAACGGTAGGGGCGCACTGTTCCATCAGGATGCGACCCACCGGGGTTGAGCCAGTGAATGAGACATGGCGCACGATAGGGCTAGTGCACAGTACTTTGCCCACTGCGATGGATGATTCCGAATCAGCTGTCACCACATTCACTACGCCAGCTGGAATGCCGGCACGGTGTGCCAGCTCGGCAATCGCGAGTGCCGACAATGGTGTCTGTTCCGCTGGCTTAATGACGATGGTGCAACCGGCTGCAATCGCGGGCGCTACCTTGCGCGTGATCATCGCAATCGGGAAATTCCATGGTGTGATCGACGCACATACGCCGATAGGCTGTTTGAGTGTGACCGTGCGTTTATCGCTCCAGGTCGATGCCATCACGTCGCCACTGACGCGTTTGGCTTCTTCGGCAAACCATTCGATGAAGCTGGCGCCATAGATCACTTCACCGCGTGATTCGATCAGAGGTTTGCCTTGTTCTGCGGTCATGATCGCAGCCAGATCATCGGCATTGGCGATGATCAGATCAAACCATGTACGCATGATTTTGGCGCGTTCTTTGCCGGTTTTTGCGGCCCAGGCCGGGAAGGCCTGATGGGCGGCCTGTATCGCTTGTTCGGTTTCTGCGGTGCCCAGATTCGGCACACGCGTGATGTGGCTGCCATTCGCCGGATTGTTGACATCGAAGCTTGCCTGCGCTGAGACCCATGTGCCGTTGATATAGGCTTGATTGCGTAATAGGGTTGGATCATTCAATTGCAGGGTGGTGGTAAGCGACATGACAACTCCAGTAAGGCCAAAGAGAAAAGCATAGCCGAATCAAGCCAAGCGCGCTGGCGATGGCTGTAAACACCGGAAAACAGGCAGAAAGTAGTGCGCTGGCTAGTTACAGCTCATTTCACGTTTCATCGCGCGCACAAAATCAGCCAGTCGACGGCCGCTGACACCGGTGTAGGGACCGACCGCGGCCATGCTCTGCACGCGATCCAGACGGAAGGAGCGGAAATCGCTGCGGGTTTCACACCAGGCTGCGATAGACCAGGTATTGCCCCAGAAATACAGTGCCAGTGGCCAAATGGTGCGGCAACTGGCTTGCTGTTTGGCATCGATATAGTCGAGTTGCAGTTTGTTTTGTTTGCCTATGGCCTGACGTATGTTTTCCAGACGTTCGCCATGGCTGGCTTCGATATGAAAGTCAGGTGCGAATAAAGGCGTCGCTTCGACGAAGTCGCGTTTCTCGCGTGGCAGTGCCAGTGTGATTTTGGCCAGCGCAGCGGCACTGGAAGCGGCCAGTTGTGGTCCGCCCCAGGCTTGCACCATACGCATACCCGCCACCATCGCCTCGATTTCATCGCTGGAAAACATCAGCGGCTGCAAATCAAAACCAGCCCTGACCCGATAGCCAACCCCGGCTTCACCATCAATAGGAACACCGGAGAGCGACAGGTCGCGAATATCGCGATAAATCGTGCGCTCCGATACCGACAGCCAGGCTGACAATTGCTGTGCCGTGGTCAGCCTGCGGCCGCGCAAATACTGCGCGATCTGGAACAGGCGTTCAGCGCGGCGCATGGTGCTTCATTTGAGTCAGGGTAGACGGCAGCATAGAAATACTCCGGTAGCTGGAAGGCAGAGCGGGCAGGGGTGAAAATGAGAAGAGCTTCATTTTGACAAATGCCGGCCTCACCGTCCAGTTACGCGTTGGGGCAAGAATGATGACTTAGTGCAGCGCGTGCAGCCCGATCAGATTGCCTTCAGTATCGACGAAATGCGCGATGTAACCGATGTCGTCCGGTAATTGCGTCTTGGGCAGATAGACTTTGCCGCCAGCCAGCGTAATGCGTTGGATGACCGTATCGATAGACGGACCTGCATCCAGATAAATCATGGTGCCGCTGCTGCTGGGTAGCTGGTGTTCACTGTGCGTGACACAGCCGCAACAGATGCCGACCGGATCGGTGAAGACCGCCATTTGCATCAGCTCGGCATTGCCGGGCTCGATACGCAGGCTGGTGTCAAACAGGGTTTCGTAAAAACGGGTGGCGCGCGCAAAGTCGCTGGAAGGAATTTCGAACCAATTTATTTTTGTTTGCATGATGTGCTCGCTGTGTATGCCAAATGGCAAGAAGCATCATGCGCCTGTGCTCCTGACAGCATACTGTCAGGAGACTTCAGGAAGTTTACTGTTGGTTGTCGGTTTTTGGTATCGCCTGTTCGCGACGATTGAAGCCAGCCACCATGTCGAAACGGAACAAACGGCATTCCAGTGCGCCATTGAAGAAAGGCGTTTTGCGCGCTTCTTTTAAACGCAGCAATTTCGGCAAACCGAGGTCAGCGGTGAACAGGAAAACCTTCCAGCCGGCAAAGCGCTGCTTGAGCGTGGTACCAAAGGCGCTGAAGAAATCCTTGGCCATATCGTCTGCTTCTACCGTGCTGTCGCCACGCACGCCGATACGTTCGCCGTAGGGTGGGTTGGTCAGCAGGATGCCTGGGGTTTCGCTCGGTGCCTTCACTTCTTGCGCTTCAATTTGCTTGAGCGGGACTTCGAAGCGTATGCCAGCCTTGTTCAGATTGTTGCGTGTCATCGCCACCATGTCGCCCGAGATATCGCTACCGAAGATGGTAGGTGTTTCTGGTAATGGATTAGGTTTGACGCTGGCCTTGATGGCAGCCCATTCGTCTTTGCTGAAACCGGCAAATTTTTCAAATGCGAAATCGCGATGCAAGCCGGGTGGAATGCCGGCCAGCATTTGTGCTGCTTCAGCGAGGATGGTGCCGGAGCCGCACATAGGATCAAACAAGGTCATACCGGGTTTCCAGCCGGAGGTACGCAGCAAGCCGGCTGCCAGATTTTCGCGCAGCGGCGCATCGCCGGTTTCCATGCGCCAGCCGCGTTTGAACAGCGCTTCGCCGGAGGTGTCGAGGTAGAGCGTAAAGGTACGCGCATCGAGGAAGCCGACTACGCGCATATCCGGCATCTTGGTATCGACCGAAGGACGACGGTTGTAAATGTCGCGGAAGCGATCGCAGATCGCATCCTTGATCTTCAGTGTGGTGAATTCCAGACTGCGCAGCGGCGATTTGATCGCGGTGACGTCAATGCGGATGGTGTGGTCAACTTCGAACCAGTCTTCCCACGCTTGCGCCAGAGTCAGGTCGTAAATGTCGTTTTCGGTGGTGTAGCTGGCGTGCGCCATGCGCATCAACACGCGGGAGGCGATGCGTGAGTGCAGATTGATGCGGTAAGCATCCTGCAAGCTGCCGGAACAATGCACGCCGCCCGGTACCTGTGTGTGTACCTTCAGGGTTTTGTCGAGCAGGGCGATTTCGTTGAGTTCTTCAGCGAGGGCGATTTCCAGACCGCGCGGGCATGGGCAAAAATACGAATGTGATGATTGTGATAGCGACATATGGGGAACCCTTTATCCGTTATAAAAATAGACGCGCGACCGCATCATCATGAGGCGTCGCGCGAAGCTGGTTGCTGCTTGATACTGCTTGTTGCTGGTACTACTGTGTTGCGACTAATTTATTGCTGCTGGTATCGATTCACTTCTGAAATGCGCGTTCGACGAAATCCAGTCGGTCTTGCCCCCAGTATGCTTCGCCATCGACGATATACCAGGGCGCACCAAATACGCTGGCCGCCATCGCATCGTTGGTGAATTGCTCGTACTCGTTTTGCACGCTGGTGGTTTCCGATGCTTTGACCAGCGCTGCGCCGTCATAGCCGGCCGCGTTGGCGAGTCCGCTCAGGGTATCTGCATCCATGATGTTTTGTTCATCCGCCCAAAATGCATGCATGATGGCGCCGGTCAATTGCAGGGCAGCATCGGTGCCATGCGCAAATTTGGTGGCGATGATCAGCTTCGACGCTGCATCGCCGGACGCTGGCGAAAACTTCGGTTGCAGATTCAAAGGTAAGCCGAGATGCGCGCTCCAACGCTTGAGTTCAACCAGACGGTAAGCCTGACGTTGCGGCGGTCGTTTGGCCAGTGGCAAGCCACCGGACACACTAAACAGCTTGGGCAAGTCGATCGGCTTCATATCGATTTGCACATCATATTGTTTTGCCAGTGCGATCAGGCGTGCATGACCAAAGTAGGCCCATGGTGACTGGGGGGCAAAATAGTACTCGCAGATCTTGGCCATAAAGGCTCCGGAAAATGTTTAAAACGGTTTGACCACGACCAGAATCACGATGGCAAGCAGCAGCACAATAGGTACTTCATTGAACCAGCGGTACCAGGTGTGACTACGCTTGTTGACGCCATGCTCGAATTTTTTCAGCAAAGAGTTGCATGCATGCTGGTAACCAATGACCAGGATCACCAACACCACTTTCGCATGCAGCCAACCATTGCCAGGCCCCTGACCGAAACCATAAAACAGCAAGCCGACGCCAAACAATACCGCCGGTACTGCGAGAATGGTGGTGAAGCGATACAGCTTGCGCGCCATCAGTAACAGGCGCGTGGTCGCAGTGGCATCGGTTTCCATCGCCAGATTCACAAAGATGCGCGGCAGATAAAACAGGCCGGCGAACCAGGAGATGACGAATACGATGTGCAGCGATTTAATCCAGAGCATATGATTTCCCTGCTAGGTGAAGAACGACTTACGCAGGATACACCTGCGTAACGGTGTGGCTTTGCAAGGCGATACTCTTTTGCACGGCATTATGCACGCACTTCACCGTGCCCAAAGACGACATATTTCAATGAAGTCAAACCATCCAGTCCGACCGGACCACGTGCATGCAGTTTGTCATTGGAGATGCCGATTTCAGCACCCAGTCCATATTCAAAACCATCTGCAAAACGGGTCGACGCATTGATCATGACTGATGCCGAATCGACTTCGCGCAGGAAGCGCATCGCACGGCTGTAATCTTCCGTCACGATGGCGTCGGTGTGTTGCGATGAATAGGTGTTGATGTGATCGATCGCTTCATCCAGACTGCCGACAATTTTGACGGAAAGAATCGCCGCCAGATATTCGGTGCTCCAGTCTTCCTCGCTGGCACTGCTCAGGTGCGCATAGCCTTGCAGGATGGCGCGTGCTTCATCATCGGCGCGCAACTCGACTTCTTTAGTAGCGTAGAGCTTGGCCAGCTCTGGCAACACGGCAGGCGCGATGGCGCGTGCCACCAGCAGGGTTTCCATGGTGTTGCAGGTGCCGTAACGATGGCACTTCGCATTGAAGGAGATATCCAGTGCTTTCGTCAGGTCGGCTTTGTCATCGATATAGACATGGCAGATGCCATCCAGATGTTTGATCATAGGCACCGTCGCTTCACGCATCAGGCGTTCGATCAGACCTTTGCCGCCGCGTGGCACGATGACGTCGACGTATTGCGGCATGGTGATCAGTTCACCGACAGCAGCGCGATCGGTGGTGGCGACGATTTGCACCGCATCGGCTGGTAAGCCGGCGGCGGCCAAACCTTCGTTGACCAGTTTGGCCAGCGCCTGATTGCAATGGATCGCTTCAGAACCGCCGCGCAGGATGGTGGCATTGCCGCTCTTGATGCATAAGCCGGCCGCATCGACCGTCACATTCGGACGTGCTTCATAGATGATGCCGATCACGCCCAGCGGTACGCGCATCTGACCGACCTGAATGCCGGTCGGGCGGTATTTCATATTCGAGATTTCGCCGATAGGATCAGGCAGGGCAACGATTTGCTCCAGGCCTTCGGCCATGGTGGCGATTGCTTTATCGGACAAGGTCAGACGATCGAGCAGGGCCGGTGCCAGACCACCGGCGCGGGCTGCGTCCAGATCGAGCTGATTGGCCGCGCGCAGCGCATCGGCTTCGCGTCGGATCGCGCTGGCGATGAAGAGCAAAGCCTGATTCTTGGCTGCAGTGTCTGCCTTGGCCATTGCGCGCGATGCTTTGCGGGCACGCTGACCGACTTCTTTCATGTATTGCTTGATATCCATTTTGCTAGAGAATGGTTGGTGTGACGATTGATGAATTGGTAATTACTTTAAGTCTGGTCTGCTGCCTTGGGTGCAACTTCCGCTGCAACTATATGCTGCGTATTTGACGGGATTACAAGTCGTGCCTATGACAACTAACCGCGGGCGATTTTCAAGCCAAGTTGCAACATGGCATCCCAGGCGTCGCCGGAGTACTGTTTCGCCCGTAAACCTTTCACCATCTTATCGATTTGTGCCGCTTCTTGCAGCGCGCCTTCCAGCGTCGATAACTTCAGGCGGCGCAGCGCAGGTTCTATCAGGCGCTCGCGTGGTCCCCAGATGCGATATTCTTTCGTCAACTGACTCAACGGGCGTCCCTGTGCCACGCCGGACTTCAGTTTCAACAGGGTGCGTACTTCTTCCGCGACCGCCCACAATACCAGTGGCAACGCTTCGCCTTCGCCCTTCAAGCCTTCCAGCATGCGCACCAGACGGGTGGCATCGCCGCTCAGCATGGCTTCATTGAGCTTGAATACATCGTAACGGGCCACATTCAGGACCGCGTCGTGGATTTGTTCGAAGCTTAAAGCGCCTTCCGGGTAGAGCAGGCCCAGCTTTTGAATTTCCTGATGGGCGGCCAGCAAATTGCCTTCGACCCGGTCTGCAATGAAATCCAGACATTCGCGGTTTGCACTTTGCCGCTGTGCCGCCAGGCGCACACCGAGCCAGGCTGGCAATTGCGCCCGCTCGATCAGCGGGATGTCGATATACACACTGGCTTGCTGCAGACTGGCAACCCAGGCCGCTTTTTGCGTTGCCCAATCGAGTTTGGGTAAGGTGATCAGGGTGACATTGTCTGGACTCAGCGAGGCCGCATAATCCTGCAAGGCCTTGCCGCCATCCTTGCCGGGTTTGCCGGTAGGGATGCGCAGTTCGATCAGCTTCTTGTCGCCAAACAGTGACTGCGACTGATTGGCCGCCAGCAGTTCACCCCATTTGAAACTACGATCAACCACCAGCACTTCGCGTTCCGAATAAGCCTGCGCCCGTGCTGCCTTGCGTATCTTGTCGGCAGCTTCGAGCGCGAGCAAATGCTCATCACTCGTGATGACATACAAGCCGGCCAGCGGCTTGTTCAGGTGTGCGTCTAGCGCATCACTCCTCAGCTGCATTGTCGTCCACCGACTTGATGGCGGCCATGCGACGCAGAATCTGTTGCACCAGATCGGATTGCATATCGCGATACAGCATGGCTTCTTCAGCCTCTTTTGCGAGTACCTGCGATTCGTTATACGAGATGTCGCGCTTCAGTGTAATCGTGGTCGGTGCCATATACGTGGCGCCGGCATTGTTCCGCACGCGCACTGTGACGTGGTAGTACAGCACGTATTCACGCACACGGCCCTGGCTGTTCAGCGAGAGGATGACCTTGTTACGCAGTTCGCTGACGATATCCAGAATCGCTTCTGCATCCTCCGCTCTTTCCTTGATCGCCAGCTCACCGCTGCCACGGATGTAGCGGCGCAGTTCATTACCCAGCGTCGAGCTTGCCGGCGCAGAGATGAAGATCGACTTGAACGGCAAATCGCCGCCGAGTATGGAGCCGCGCAGCTTGAAGCCGCAGGCAGACAACAAGAGGGTCGAAGCCAACACGAGGGTCAGAAGGCGGCGGTTTTTTAACATGAATAATCCTGCGTCGGTTTGTACTGTTGGACCTTCAAATCAGGCAACGATGTTGACCAGCTTGCCCGGCACCACGATGATTTTCTTCGGGGTACCTTCGATGAACTTCTGCACGCCTTCATTTGCCAGTGCAGCTGCTTCTATGCTGGCTTTGTCGGCATCCTTGGCGACGATGATGCTGCCGCGCAGTTTGCCGTTAACCTGAATCATCATTTCTATTTCAGCTTGCTCCAGTGCGGCCGGATCAACCTGCGGCCATGGCGCATCCAGAATGTCGCCGTGTACTGTAGCAAATCCGAGCTCCTGCCACAGCGCATGCGTGATGTGCGGCGCGATAGGGTTAAGGATGCGCAGGAAAATGCTGAGTCCTTCGCTGATGACTGCATTCGATGCCGCCGAGTCATCCAGCTTGGCCGCTTCCAGCGTGTTCAGCATTTTCATGCTGGCTGACACCACGGTGTTGTACTGGATGCGTTTGTAATCGTTATCGGCCTGCTGCAGGATTTTGTGCGTTTCACGGCGCAGCGCCTTGTGCGTTTCCGGCAGCTTGCTCAGATCGACTGCTGTAGCGCTGGCTACGCGTGCAGCCTGATTGTAGGCAAAGGCCCAGACGCGACGCAGGAAGCGATTCGCACCTTCGACACCGGCACCCGACCATTCCAGCGTTTGTTCCGGTGGCGAGGCAAACATCGTGAACAGGCGCGCGGTATCCGCACCGTACTGATCGATTTGCGCTTGCGGGTCGATGCCATTGTTTTTCGACTTCGACATTTTTTCGGTACCGCCGATCGCAACCGGCTGACCATCGGTGATCAGTGTGGCAGAAACCGGGCGACCTTTTTCATCCAGCTCAAGTTTGACGTCAGCCGGGTTGTACCAAATGAATTTGCCTGGTGTCGGTTCGCGATAATAGGTTTCGTTCAACACCATGCCTTGCGTCAGCAGGTTGGTGAAGGGCTCGTCGAACTTGATCAGGCCGAAGTCACGCATGACCTTGGTCCAGAAGCGCGCGTACAGCAAATGCAAGACTGCATGCTCAATACCGCCGATGTATTGATCCATCGGCATCCAGTAGTCGTTGCGGCTGTCGACCATCGCATCGTTGCTGTTTGGCGAGCAATAGCGCATGTAGTACCACGACGAATCGACGAAGGTATCCATGGTGTCGGTTTCGCGACGCGCTGGTTTGCCGCACTGCGGGCAATCACATTTGAGGAAGGCTTCGTGCTTGTTCAGTGGATTGCCGCTGCCATCCGGCACGCAATCTTCCGGCAGCACAACCGGCAAATCTTTTTCTGGCACAGGCACCGCACCGCAATCGGCGCAGTTGATCATAGGGATAGGTGTACCCCAGTAGCGTTGGCGCGAAATACCCCAGTCGCGCAGGCGATAGGTGACTTTCTTTTCGCCGAGACCGAGTTCTGCCAGATCGGCAGCAATCGCATCGACTGCTTGCTGGTAGTTCAAGCCATCGTATTTGCCGGAGTTGATGTAGCGACCGTTTTCCTTGTCGCCGTACCAGTCGTGCCAGCTGACTTCAGAAAATGTTTTGCCTTCGACATCGATGACCGGATGGATAGGCAATACGTATTTTTGCGCAAACGCGAAGTCACGTTCGTCATGTGCCGGCACGCCCATTACAGCGCCGTCGCCGTAGGTGATCAGCACATAGTTACCGACCCAGACTTCGACCAGTTGGCCGGTCAGCGGATGTTTAACGAAGAGGCCGGTCGGCATGCCTTTCTTTTCCATCGTTGCCATATCGGCTTCGATGACGCTGCCGAGTTTGCATTCGGCGATAAAGTCAGCCAGTTCCGGATTCGATTTTGCGGCGAAGCTCGCCAGCGCGTGTTCCGGTGCTACCGCACAGAAGGTCACACCCTTGATGGTGTCGGCGCGGGTGGTGAAGACCCACAGCTTGCCGTCATTGATCAGCTTGTCTTCGTCGGCGATATCGTGCGTGAACGCAAAGCGGACGCCGGTCGATTTGCCGATCCAGTTCGATTGCATGATGCGCACGCGTTCCGGCCAGCCCGGCAATTTATTGTCGACGTGGTCCAGCAATTCTTCCGCGTAATCGGTGATGCGCGCGTAGTACATCGGGATTTCGCGTTTTTCGATCAGCGCGCCCGAGCGCCAGCCGCGGCCGTCGATGACTTGCTCATTGGCGAGTACGGTCTGGTCGATAGGATCCCAGTTCACGGTGCCGGTTTTTTTGTAGATGATGCCTTTTTCCAGCATCTTCAGGAACATCCACTGGTTCCATTTGTAGTATTCCGGACGGCAGGCGGTCATTTCGCGCGACCAGTCGATGGCCAGACCCATGGAGGCCATCTGCGTCTTCATGTAATCGATGTTGGCGTAGGTCCATTGCGCGGGCGGCACATTATTGGCCATCGCCGCGTTTTCCGCCGGCATACCGAACGCATCCCAGCCCATAGGCATCAGAACGTTGTAACCGCTCATCCGCAGGTAGCGGTACATCACGTCATTGATGGTGTAATTGCGCACATGGCCCATGTGCAGCTTGCCGGATGGGTAGGGCAGCATAGAGCAAGCGTAGAACTTCTTCTTATCGTTGCCGTTTTTATCCTTGGCATGTTCGACGGCCTTGTACGCGTCGATTGCCTGCCAATGGTCGTGCGCCGATTTTTCTACTTCGGCGGGGCTGTATTTATCTTGCATGACGGATGGAGCCAATAGTGTATGTGAACTCGTGATTATACTGGTTCACCACGCGGAACTCATACCCTAAATGCGTGCGTATCTTTGGCCCCGGAATTGCCCTCGAACGGGTGCAGGTCAGAACCAGCGGCGGGGAGCTAGGCTAGTTTGAGTTCCAGCGCCGGATTTTCGCCGTAATCGGCATAGCGCTCGTTGATGCCTTCTATGCAGAAAGCGACTTCTTCCAGGATGTCTGGAGCTGTTTTTTGCAGGATGTCTGCATGATCGACGATGATCTGGAGTTTTTCTGCAGGCTTTAAGCGGAATTTGCTCATGCCGTCTTCATCGCGCAGATAGCTGAGGCAATCGACCCAGGCATCCATATTGTGGCCATAGAAGTCGGGGAAGCCAAATTCAGCCTTGCAGGCGCTGTGAAAGCCGGCCCAGTCGGTGATGCTTGCACCGTTTAAATGAACGATAGCCATGTCTTACTTCTTGGCAGCTTGCGGTGTTTCGGTCACAAAACCCAGCTTGGTGATGCCATTGTTCTGCGATGCGGCCATGACTTGCGCAATGATTTCGTAGCGGGTGCCCTTGTCGGCGCGCAATTGCACCTGTGGTTGTGGCTGCTGTTTGGCGGCGACCGCCAGTCTGGCGCTGAGTTCATCCAGCGTCACGGCGTCATTGTTCCAGAACACTGCATTGGCACCATTGATGGAAAGCGAGATCGTGCTCGGCTCGGCTGGCGCCGGCGCTGATTGCGCGGCCGGCAAGTCGAGTTTGATGGCATGTGTGAACAAAGGTGCGGTGATGATGAAAATCACCAGCAATACCAGCATGACGTCGACCATAGGCGTGACGTTGATGTCGGCCATAGGTCCGGCCTGCTGTTTGTCGTTGAATCCGCCGAATGCCATGTTGATCTCCCGGGTTGCCTGTAGCGCTGACTATTTGCCGACGCGTGCGCCGGTGGTCAGGTAAGCGTGCAAATCATGCGCAAAAGCATCGAGCTCTGCCAGCGTGATGCGATTGACACGGGTAAACGCGTTGTAGGCCAGTACAGCCGGGATCGCGACCGCCAGACCGAGTGCCGTCATGATCAGCGCTTCGCCGACCGGGCCGGCAACCTTGTCGATTTGCACGGTGCCGGATGCGGAAACAGCGACCAGCGCGTGATAAATGCCCCAGACCGTGCCGAACAGACCGATAAACGGGGCAGTCGAGCCGACTGATGCGAGCAAGGTCAGGCCGGTTTCCAGACGCGAGGAAACACGATTGATTTCCTGCCGCAGGGTGCGCGTAATCAATTCGCCGGGATCGGTATTGGCGTTCAGCGAATTCGCATGTGGCTTGATATTCGCCGCTTCCACGCTTTGTGCCGCCAGTGGCGTGTAGACGTTTTCGCTATCGCTGCGCTTGATGGTCGCGATGGCATCGGGCAGCGTAGGGGCTTGCCAGAAACCGTCGAGCGCAGCTGCGCTGCGGCGGATCCGCCATGAGCTCCAGGCTTTGGAGAGGATGTAATACCAACTGAGGATGGACATCACGAGCAGCACGTAGGCAACCGAATGCGATACCGCGTCGCCCTGTGCCCAATAGTGCGCTAAACCCAGGCCCTGATCTGCTGCTGGTGTATTCATGGTATCGATCCGAGTCTGTTAGTTGGCTGCAGTAGTTTGTGAGGGATCAGCGTAAGCCGAGCACGTCCTGCATATCGTACAAGCCGGTTTTTTTGTCGGCCAAGAAGCGTGCTGCGCGCAAGCTGCCGTGCGCGTAGCTGACGCGGCTGGACGATTTGTGCGAAATCTCTATGCGTTCACCGATGCCGGCGAACAGTACCGTGTGGTCGCCGATGATATCGCCGCCGCGGACGGTGGCAAAGCCGATCGATGACGGATCACGTGCACCGGTCACGCCTTCGCGTGCCCATACCGCGACGTCGTTCAATTCCTTGCCAAGTGCACCGGCAATCACTTCGCCCATCTTGATCGCCGTGCCGGATGGCGCGTCGACTTTGTGGCGGTGGTGCGCTTCGATAATCTCGATGTCGTAGCCTTCCGAGAAATTCTTGGCGGCCATTTCCAGCAACTTCATGGTGACGTTCACACCGACGCTCATATTTGGCGCAAACATGATGGCGGTTTTTTCGGCGGCGGCGGCGATGGCGGCTTTGCCAGCAGCGTCGAAACCGGTGGTGCCGATGATCATCTTGATGTTGTGCGCGGCACAGTACTCGAGGTGCTGCAGCGTGCCTTCAGGGCGGGTGAAGTCAATCAGGAACTCGGAATTGGCCAGACCTTGCGCCAAATCGGAGGCGATCATGATGCCGGATGGCTTGCCGAGGAAGGCGGCGGCATCGCTGCCGATGGCTGGTGATGCTGCGATATCAAGAGCGCCGGAGAGGGTGGCATCCTGTGCTTCCAGGATGGTTTCTATCAGCATGTGGCCCATGCGGCCGGACGCGCCCGCTACCGCGATTTTTATTTGAGTCATGTATTGTAAAAATTCAGTGAATTATTTGTTTGCTGCTTTGGCTTTATCCGCGATACGTGCCAGGTAGTCTTTTTCAGTTGGCAGATCGCCGCCGCCTTCAAATGACGAGACCAGCTTGTCTTTGAAATAAACGGTGACGCGGCTGCTGGTGATTTCGCCATTGCCTTTTTGCATGCGGAAGGCATAGTCCCAGCGATCAGCATGGAACAGGTCGGTCAGCAGTGGCGTGCCGAGCAGGAAGATGACCTGGTCTTGCGTCATGCCTTCTTTGAGCTGGGCGACCATTTCCTGCGAAACAAAGTTGCCTTGCTGGATATCAGGACGGTATGGGGAGAAAATGCCGAGGAAGCGTTTTTCACGTTTAACCTGAACACCGCTGGCAGCTGCGACTGGCGCGGCGGCGGCTGGTTTGGCTTCCGTTTTGACTTCTGCTTTAGCTTCTGCCTTAGTTTCTACTGCAGCAGCTTGCGGAGCTTCGGCGGCCGGCGCACTGTCAGCCGCTTTTTCAGCGCTGGCTTGCACTGGTGCTGGGGCAGCAGTAGGAGCCGGGGCAGCAGGTTTGGCTGCAGGTTTCGCCGCAGCGGCTAGCGGTGCAGGTTCGTCTATCAGCGGGTTTTTCGAAGCGCAGCCTGTGAGTACGGTTGCCAATAACAGGCAAAATGTACCAGCGAGGGCCGGAGCACGATTAGAATGACGGGGCAGCATTTGCATATGGAGTCTCAAGGGATTGAGCAATTGTACGAAAACACTATATGATAAGGCAGATATCCTTAATATGAGCAAGAACATGCCGAACAATCCATCCGAGTTAAAAGCCAGCGGTCTGAAAGCGACCCTGCCACGTCTGAAAATCCTCGATATTTTCCAGACTGCCGAAGTACGCCACCTGAGTGCGGAAGACGTCTACAAGATGTTGCTGGCAGACAATCTGGATGTCGGCCTGGCAACCGTATATCGCGTTTTGACACAGTTTGAGCAGGCCGGCTTGCTGCAACGTAACCATTTTGAAACCGGCAAGGCCGTGTTCGAATTGAACGAAGGCTCGCACCATGACCATCTGGTTTGCCTCGATTGCGGCAAAGTGGAAGAGTTTTTCGATGCGGAAATTGAAAAACGCCAGGTGCGCATCGCCGAAGAACACGGCTTTGAAATTGCCGACCACGCGCTGGCCTTGTACGGTCATTGCAAGAATTGCCAAAAAACCAAAAAGTAATTCCGCAATACCCAATAAAAAACCATGCCGGCTTTGCGTCGGGCATGGTTTTTTTATTGCGGCAGCACTTCCTTAGCTGGATGAATGACTGAGCGCGTTCGATAGCAGCTTGGCCGTGATGTCGACGATAGGGATCACGCGTTCATACGCCATGCGGGTCGGGCCGATGACACCCAAAGTGCCGACCACCTTGCCGTTGACGGTGTAAGGCGAGGTAACCACGCTCATCTGGTCCATCGGCACCAGGTTGGATTCGCCGCCGATGAAGATTTGCACGCCGGTCGCTTTGTTCGATACATCCAGCAATTGCATCAGGCTGGTTTTTTGTTCGAACAGGTCAAATAGCTGACGCAAGGACACCATATTCGATGACAGATCGCTGACGCTCAGCAGATTGCGCTCGCCTGAGATGACGACATCATCGCTATTGTCATTCATCGCATCGCTGCCGGCTTCGACTGCGGCCTGCATCAGGCGCGTCATATCGTCGCGCAATTGCTTCAATTCGCCCTGCAAACGCACCCTTACTTCGTCGAAACTCAGGCCGCCGTAATTCTGGTTGATGTAATTCGCGGCCTTGATCAGCTGGTTCGGTGAATAGTCGACATCGGTCAGCAGCAAGCGGTTTTGTACATCGCCGCTAGGGCTGACGATGACCAGCAAGATGCGTTTTTCTGACAGGCGCAGGAAATCGATTTGCTGAAATACCGATTCGTGCCGGGGTGTCATCACAATCCCGGCGAACTCGGACAGCGAAGACAGGATCTGTGCAGCGTTCGAAATGATTTTTTGCGAGGAACCGGTTTGTACCGAGCTCTGCAGTTTTGATTCGAGCGCGCTTTCATCTATCGATTGCACCGTCAGCAGGGTATCGACAAAGACGCGATAGCCGCGCGGGGTCGGCACGCGACCGGCCGAGGTATGCGGGCTGGCGACAAAACCCATTTCTTCCAGATCAGCCATGATATTGCGTATGGTCGCCGGCGACAGGTCGAGTCCCGAAATTTTGGATAGCTCGCGCGAACCCACAGGCTGGCCGTCCGCAATATAGCGTTCGACCAGAGCTTTCAGCAGGGTTTGTGCACGGTTATCAAGTTGCATAGTATCGCTATTGTATGAGTGGCCATGCCGGGCGGCAAGCATATGCGGCAGGCACAGTCTTGGTACCACAGGAATTATGAGGACGATCCCTGCCTGACAAGACTACGCTCCCCATTATGCGCGCTTTAACCAGGCATCGAGTTCATATAAATTGTGCACGCTGGCATCCGGTACGATCTCTGCTGGCAGCACCCGATCCAGACGGTTCATCCAGACTGCGCGCAGGCCGGCATTTTGCGCACCCTGAATATCCAGTTTCGGATCATCGCCGACGTAAATGGCTTGTTCTGGTGCCACCGCCAACGCCGCGCAGGCCGCATGAAAAATCTCGGCGCCGGGTTTGGCGCTGCCGAATTGATGTGCAGCGATCGAGGTTTGGAAGTAGGGCGCCAGACCGATTTCGCCCAAATCCGCAAAACCGTTAGAGACCGAACCCAGCGCAAAGCGGGTGCTTAATTCACGCAGACCCGGCACTACATCCTCAAATGGTTGCACCGCATTGCGGGCCACCGAAAAAACCGCCATCGCCTGATCGACCAAATCCTTGTTTTCACTCGTCAAATGGCAGGCGCGCGTCAGTGCGGCATGGCGTAGCGCCCAGACGTTGAATTGAAACTGCGGGTCGGTGGGCAGTAATTCCATCCGCAATTCACGTAATTCTTCATTGCTGAAGCGGCGCGTCACGCCCGGAATATGCACGTTGAGCCAGTCATACAGTATGGCTTCGGCCCTGACTAAGGTCGGGGCTAAATGCCACAGGGTGTCGTCCAGATCGAACAAGATGGCTTTAATTGGCGGATGGGTAGTCGATGGCATAGTCTGCTGGTCTGCGGTGCTTGTTATGGTGGATACACAATCAATTGCAAGGAAGCTACCTTGCATAGTGCAAGAGAGGGACAAATTATGGTCTAATCTGCAGCATGTCGCTTACTCCAACTCCCTCACTCCCATCCAGTTTCAATACGATCGCCATCGTCGGCAAGCATATGGCCGGCGGAATCGCGAAGTCATTGACGGATATCGCCGATTGCCTGGGCAAGACCGGCCGCAAAGTCATTTTTGAAGCAGAAACTGCACTTAACTTCTCGCTAACTGATTACGAATCGATGACCCTGCCGGAAATCGGCGAGTGTGCCGATGCCGCTATTGTAGTCGGTGGCGACGGCACCATGCTGGGCATTGCGCGCCAGCTGGCACCTTACAATGTGCCTTTGATCGGCGTGAATCAGGGACGTCTCGGCTTTATGACCGATATCTCGCTGGATCGCATGATGCCGCTGCTGCAGGAAATGCTGAGCGGTAAAGTCCGCTCCGAACAGCGCAGCCTGTTGAAGGGCTCGATCGAGCGCGACGGTGAGGCGATGTACAACACCCTGGCTTTTAATGACGTGGTGCTGTCGCGCGGCTCGGGCGCCGGCATGGTCGAGTTGCGGGTCGAAGTTGACGGCCATTTTATGTATAACCAGCGCTCGGATGGTTTGATCGTGGCGACGCCTACCGGCTCCAGTGCCTACGCCTTGTCGGCCGGCGGCCCGATCTTGCACCCGAATCTGACCGGCATCGGTCTGGTGCCGATTGCGCCGCATGCGCTGTCGAACCGTCCTATCGTGGTGCCGGATACCAGCGTTATCGTGATCGAAGTGATGGGCGGCCGTAATGCCAGCGTCAATTTTGATATGCAGTCGGTGGCACGCTTGCTCAAGCATGACCGCATCACCGTGCGGCGCTCGGAGCACACGATCACTTTCTTGCATCCGGAAGGCTGGAATTATTACGATACCTTGCGCGAAAAACTGCACTGGAATGAATATCCGTCGGTAGAAGGTCGCTTAAACTAAAGCGATAGATAACAGTACGCGCTGGCGGTAAGAGCCTGCGAGCGCTACTCTCATCTGTCACTCACATCTAATCCGTTCTGCTGGTCTGCCCCTAGGGCAAACTGGCGGGGCGAACGAACTGGAACGCACTATCCACATGCTGCGCACGCTCTCCATCCGCGACTTCGTGATTGTCGATGCAATCGAACTGGAATTTTCGCCAGGGTTTTCCGTCTTTACCGGTGAAACCGGCGCCGGTAAATCCATCCTGATCGATGCCCTGGCATTGGCACTGGGCGGTCGCGGCGACGCCAGCGTGGTACGCGAGGGTGCAGCCAAGGCCGATATCACAGCCGAATTCTCCGCCAGTGCGGAACTGGATGCATGGCTGGCTGAAAACGAATTCAGCAATGAAGATGGCGGTGCATTATTGCGTCGCGTGATCGATAACGCGGGTCGTTCCAAAGCATTTATCAATGGCATCGTCGCCACTGCGACGCAGCTGCGCGAGCTGGGCGAAAAGCTGGTCGATATTCATGGTCAGCATGCGCATCAGTCGCTGCTCAAAACCGACGCACAACGCGTATTGCTGGATAACCAAGCCGGTTTGCAGGACGAGGTCAAGGCGGTTGCTGCCGCGTATAAAACCTGGCGCGCGCTGGCGCGACAACGCGAAGAGTTTGAAACGAATGCCAAGAATGTCTTGCTGGAACGTGAGCGTCTGGAATGGCAAGTCGGTGAACTGGAAAAACTCGCGGTCAAGCCCGGCGAGTGGACTGATATCAGCAATGAACATAGCCGCTTATCGCATGCAGCTAGCCTGATAGAAGGCGCGCAGGAAGCGCTGAGTCTGATCTCCGATGCTGACACACCGATGTTGTCGCAGCTGTCTTCCTTGAACACCCGTCTCGGCAAGCTGGTCGATCTGGACGCTGGTTTGCAGCCGGTGCTGGATGCGCTGGAACCGGCGCGTATCCAATTGCAGGAAGCGGTCTACGCACTCAATGATTATCTCAGTCGGGTCGAACTCGATCCGGGCCGTCTGCGTGAAGTCGAAGTACGCCTCGAGAATATCCATGGCGCATCACGCAAATTCCGTGTCGCAGCTGACGATTTGCCGCAAGAACTGGAAACCTTGTCAGCCCAGTTAAAACAACTAGCCGACGCCAGTGATCTGGATGCCTTGCGCGCGCAGGAAGAAAAACTCAAAGCTGCTTACACCAGTGCGGCACAAAAGCTCACCAAGGCGCGCACGAAAGCAGCGAAAGCCTTGGGCGATGCAGTGACCGCGGCGATGCAGGAGCTGAGCATGACCGGCGGCAAATTTGCCATCGCACTGCAGCCATGCGAGCCGGCATCCTACGGTCTGGAGCAAATTGAATTCATGGTGGCGGCGCACGCTGGTACGACGCCACGGCCACTGGCCAAGGTCGCGTCCGGTGGTGAGCTGGCCCGTATCGCGCTGGCTATTTCCGTGATTACATCGAGTGCGACGGCGACGCCGACACTGATTTTTGATGAAGTCGATAGTGGTATCGGTGGCGGTGTCGCCGAAGTGGTGGGGCGCTTGTTGCGGCGCCTCGGGCAAGACCGGCAAGTCTTGTGTGTCACGCACTTGCCGCAAGTTGCGAGTCAGGCTAACCAGCACTTTCAGGTCAGCAAACAAAGCAGCAATGGCAAGACCGCATCATCCATCGATGCACTCGATAACAATGCACGTGTAGAAGAAATTGCTCGTATGCTGGGTGGACTGGAAATCACGGCTACCACGCGTACGCATGCCCGCGAATTGCTGGCAAACTGAGCTAAGCTTAGTCATCTAAGCGGATTCAGGCGATGCCCCGGTATCGCTTTTCATAAGATCAATAATATAGAGAGCTCATGTCCTTTAGAACTGAACCACCGTACATCCACGGCAGCTTGCCGAAAACCGCTGTGGTCTTGGTCAATCTCGGCACCCCTGATGCACCGACCACTTCTGCTGTCAGACGTTATTTGAAGCAGTTTCTGTCCGATCCGCGCGTGGTCGAAATTCCGCGTGCGATCTGGTGGTTCATCCTGCATCTGATCATTCTGCCGTTCCGCTCCGGCAAATCGGCAAAAAAATATGCGTCGATCTGGAGCAATGAAGGTTCACCGCTGAAAGTGCATACCGAGAAGCAAGCCAAATTGCTCAACGGCTATCTGGGCGAACGCGGGCACAAGGTTAAAGTGGTGTATGCGATGCGCTACGGCCAGCCGGCTTTGCCGGATGTACTGCGCCAGCTCAAAGCTGACGGCTGTGAACGCATCCTGATCCTGCCCGCGTATCCGCAGTATTCCGGTACCACCACCGCTTCCATCTTCGATGCGGTATTCAGTCACTACGCGCAGGAGCGCAATGTGCCTGAGTTGCGTTTCATCAAAAATTATCACGACCATGATGCCTACATCCGCGCCTTGCGCAAATCGGTGCTTGCGCACTGGGATATGGCGGGACGTCCGGATAAGCTGGTCATGAGTTTTCACGGCGTGCCCAAGCGCACGCTGACGCTGGGCGATCCTTATCATTGCGAATGCCATAAAACCGCACGTTTGCTGGCCAAGGAACTGGAGCTGACGCCGGATCAATACATGGTGACCTTCCAGTCGCGCTTCGGCAAAGCGGAATGGCTGCAACCCTATACCGCACCCACACTGCAAAAACTGGCGAAAGAAGGGGTAGGTCGCGTCGACGTGATTTGTCCGGGCTTTACCAGTGATTGCCTGGAAACGCTGGAAGAAATCGCGATGGAAGCGCGGCATGACTTTATGAGTGCCGGCGGCAAGGACTTTAATTACATCGCTTGTCTGAACGAAAACGAAGCGTGGATTAAGGCAATCGCGGAAATTACGGAGTTGCATTTGATAGGCTGGCCGACTATTGTTCCGCCTTCCTTGCGCGAAGAGCAGGAGCAGCAAGCACAGGTCTCGCGTTCAGAGGCCGAGCGTCTTGGCGCAAACCAATAAAAATGGCCCGTAAGGGCCTTTTTTGATGCCGTAAGCTTGATTTTTTGCAATAAAACGCCACTTATGAAGAGTAAAAGCAGCTAGTACGGGCTTTTGCCCTTTTGCGACTACTAAAGCGCATACGCATTGTTTACAATGTCGTATAACAAATAACCGTCGTCGCAATGGCGGTATAGGCAAGGATAGACACGGAGATAAACGGCAGTTTCATGGCTGACTCCTGTCGGCAGCAATGGTGGCCAGTTAAGGTTGCCACCTGATTGGCACCTGTTATCAGCCTAGTCCGTGCCGGGAAAAATGCCACCCCATAAACCGGGGAATTTTGTAACAACGACACCACTGCTGCGCATAAGCTCGTTTTAGGCGAATTTATGCTGCAGTCTGCAGGAATACCCCTTGAAATAGTGTGGGATAACCCCATGTGCACTGTCGCATTGGCATTTTTTGTCATAACTCATTGATTGTTGGAGATTTTTTCATGCAAGACCAAGATAAATACGCTGAGCAAGCAGCGTCGATCGAAGATCCGGTAACGGCTGAGGCGGCTTCTGCTACTACTCCTACGCTGGAGGAGCAGCTCGCGGCGTCCCAATTGCTCGTACAGGAATTGCAGGACTCATTCTTGCGTGCAAAAGCCGAAGTCGAGAATTTCCGTCGTCGCGCCCAGGAAGATGTGACCCGTGCGCACAAATTCGCGATTGAAGGCTTTGCCGAAATGCTGCTGCCGGTAAAAGACAGTCTGGAAATGGCACTGCAAGTAGAAACACCTTCCGTCGAATCGCTGAAGGAAGGCGTGGAAATGACCTTGAAACAGCTTAACGCTGCGTTCGAGAAGAATCGCCTGCTGGAAATCAAACCACAGCAGGGCGACAAACTGGATCCAATGAAGCACCAGGCGATGTCGCTGGTTCCTGCTGACCAGGAGCCAAACACCATCGTCAATACGCTGCAAAAGGGCTATCTGATTGCAGATCGCTTGTTGCGTCCAGCGCTGGTAACGGTTGCACAAGAAAAATAACTTGAAAGCATCTGTTTACGCCACATATTGACGTTAACAAATTTTGTATTTAACAGTTTCGCATCACAGACATTAAGGGAAATTCCATCATGGGCAAAATCATCGGTATTGACTTGGGCACGACCAACTCCTGCGTAGCAATCATGGAGGGTGGCAAGCCGAAAGTTATCGAAAACTCGGAAGGTGCGCGTACTACGCCCTCCGTAATCGCATATCAGGAAGACGGCGAAATCCTGGTCGGTGCGCCGGCCAAACGCCAGGCAGTCACCAATCCAAAAAATACGCTGTACGCAGTCAAGCGTCTGATCGGCCGTAAATTCGACGAAAAAGAAGTGCAGAAAGATATCGGCATGATGCCGTATCAAATCGTCAAAGCCGACAACGGCGATGCATGGATTTCGGTGCGCGACAAAAAGCTGGCAGCACAGCAAATCTCCGCAGAAATCCTGCGCAAAATGAAAAAAACCGCTGAAGACTACCTCGGCGAAGAAGTGACCGAAGCCGTCATCACGGTTCCTGCTTACTTCAACGATGCACAGCGTCAGGCAACCAAGGACGCCGGCCGTATCGCCGGTCTGGACGTCAAGCGCATCATCAACGAACCAACCGCAGCGGCGCTGGCTTTCGGCCTCGACAAGGGCGGCAAGGGTGACCGCAAGATCGCTGTGTACGATCTGGGTGGCGGTACCTTCGATATCTCTATCATTGAGATTGCAGACGTTGACGGTGAAATGCAATTCGAAGTGCTGTCGACCAATGGCGACACCTTCCTCGGCGGTGAAGATTTCGATCAGCGCATCATCGATTACATCATCGACGAATTCAAGAAAATCAACGGCCTCGACCTGAGCAAGGATGCGATTGCACTGCAACGTATCAAGGCATCGGCTGAGCGCGCGAAGATCGAATTGTCGTCGTCGCAGCAAACTGAAATCAACGAACCGTATATCGCAATGGCGAACGGCGCACCGGTGCATTTGAACCTGAAAATCACCCGTGCAAAACTGGAATCGCTGGTGGAAGAGCTGATCTCGAAAACCATCGAGCCATGCCGTACCGCAATCAAGGATGCAGGCGTTAAAGTGTCCGACATCGATGACATCATCCTGGTCGGCGGTATGACCCGTATGCCTAAAGTGCAGGAAACGGTGAAGGATTTCTTCGGCAAGGATCCACGTAAAGACGTGAATCCGGATGAAGCAGTGGCAGTTGGCGCAGCGATCCAGGGTTCGGTCCTGTCCGGCGATCGTAAAGATCTGTTGTTGCTCGACGTGACTCCATTGTCGCTGGGTATTGAAACCCTGGGCGGTGTGATGACCAAGATGATCCAGAAGAACACCACGATCCCGACCAAGTTCAGCCAGGTATTCTCGACTGCAGATGACAATCAGCCTGCAGTGACCATCAAAGTGTTCCAGGGTGAGCGCGAGATGGCAGTCGGCAACAAGGCTTTGGGTGAATTCAATCTGGAAGGCATTCCACCATCAGCACGTGGCACGCCGCAAATTGAAGTGACCTTCGACATCGATGCCAACGGTATCTTGCACGTCGGCGCGAAAGACAAGGCCACCGGTAAGGAAAACAAGATCACCATCAAGGCGAACTCTGGTTTGACCGAAGAAGAAATTCAAAAGATGGTGCAGGATGCAGAAGCCAATGCAGAAGAAGACAAACGTCTGAAAGAAGTGGCGGAAGCCCACAATCAGGGCGATGCACTGGTGCATTCGACACGTAAGGCCCTGACCGAATACGGCGACAAGCTGGAAGCCGGCGAGAAGGAAAAAATCGAGGCAGCGATTGCTGAACTGGAAGAAGCATTGAAAGGCAGCGACAAGGCCGCCATCGATGAAAAATCCGCAGCCCTGACCACTGCAGCGCAAAAACTCGGCGAAAAAATGTACGCCGATATGCAAGCGCAGCAGGCAGCAGGCGCAGCCGGTGGTGACGCAGGTGCAGGCGATGCAGGTCACAACCACGCTGACAGCAAACCACAGCAAGACGACGTAGTGGATGCTGACTTCAAAGAAGTCAAAGACAAGTAATTTTTAATGGTCAAGCGGTCGGATGCATGACACCGCTTGGCACTTCAGATTACTGTCTTGAAGTGTCTTGCGTTTGCCATCGTCTGTACTGTGCAGACTCGCCGGGTCGAATGGTTCTTAAAAAAACCGTCGATTCGGCGTTTTAGTTTAGATAGAACAAGGCGCCTACAAAATGGCAAAACGTGATTTTTACGAAATTCTTGGCGTAGGGAAGAGCGCTTCCGACGAGGAAATCAAGAAGGCGTATCGCAAGCTTGCAATGAAACATCATCCGGATCGCAATCCGGACAGCAAGGGTGCGGAAGAAAAATTCAAAGAGGCGAAAGAAGCCTACGAGATGCTGTCCGATCCGCAAAAGCGCGACGCGTATGACCGTTACGGCCATGCCGGCGTGGATCCGAATATGGGCGGCGGCGGAGGTGGCGGCGGTTTTGCCGATGCCTTCGGCGACATCTTTGGCGACATCTTCGGCCAGGCCGGTGGCGGTCGCGGTGGCCGTGGCGGTCCGCAGGTTTATCGCGGTGCAGATTTGCGCTACAACCTGGAAATTACGCTGGAACAGGCAGCGCACGGTTACGACACGACGATACGCGTACCGTCGTGGGACAACTGCGAAACCTGTGATGGCAGCGGTGCCAAGCCGGGTACTTCGCCGGTCAACTGTACGACTTGCGGTGGTCATGGCCAAGTCCGCATGCAGCAAGGCTTCTTCAGCGTGCTGCAAACCTGTCCGAAGTGCCACGGCAGCGGCAAGATCAATCCATCGCCTTGCGGTACCTGCAGCGGCGCCGGCAAGATCAAGCGCAACAAGACACTGGAAGTCAAAATCCCGTCCGGCATCGATGACGGCATGCGTATCCGTTCGTCCGGCAACGGTGAACCAGGCATGAATGGCGGTCCGCCGGGTGACCTGTATGTGGAAATCCGCATCAAGCAGCATCCGATGTTCCAGCGCGATGGCGATGATTTGCATTGCGAGATTCCAATCTCGTTTGCGAAAGCGGCCCTGGGCGGCGAAATCGAAGTGCCGACCCTGAACGGCAAGGCTTCGTTCACGATTCCTGAAGGTACACAGTCGGGCAAGACCTTCCGCCTGCGCAGCAAAGGGATCAAGGGCGTGCGTTCCGGTTATGCCGGCGATTTGTTCTGTCACGTGATTGTGGAAACACCTGTCACCCTGACCGAACGCCAGAAAGAGTTGATGCGTGAGTTTGAGCAATTGACGATAGAAGGCGGTTCCAAGCACAGCCCGCAAACCAAGTCATGGAAAGACAAGGTCAAGGAATTCTTCGAGTAAGTGTTCCTGCTGGCTTCTGTTTATGCCTGAATTATTGAAATGCCGGTCGATACCTCGACCGGCATTTTTTTTTGTTGATCGCCGCGCCGCAAGGTTCTATGCTGGTTCCACCATAATGACAGGAGACACCATGAAACCCTTACAGGCGAGCGGCTGGTTCTTGGCCATATGCAGTGCCTTGCTCTTCTCTGCTAACGCGGTAGCGCTCGAGCTGGCCGGAGTCAAGCTGGACGATGGCGTCCGCGTGGCGAATCAAGAGTTGCGCCTCAATGGCGCTGGCATACGCAGCAAGCTGATATTCAAGGTCTATGTCGTCGGCTTGTATCTGCCGGAAAAGAAAACTACCGCAGCCGAGGTATTGGCCGCCCCCGGTGCCCGCCGTGTTCACATCGTCATGTTGCGGGATGTCGCCAGTGATGAGTTCGCCAAGGCCTTTACCACTGGCATAGAGCAAAACACCGAAGCGGCCGAGCGCGCCGCATTGGCAGCGCCGATGGCGAAATTCAATGCGATGTTTTCCTCAGTGGCGCAATTGAAGGAGGGCGATGTACTGCAGGTCGATTGGCTGCCAGCCAGCGGCATGGCGGTGCAGCTGAACGGCAAACGCTTGCTGGAACCGCTGGCCGATGCTGCTTTCTATAACGCGGTACTGCGTATCTGGCTGGGAGCCAAACCGGTAGACGACAAACTCAAGCGGCAATTGCTGGGAGAGTAAGGCATCACTTTCATGTTGCAGCCCGATGGTGACAGCTGATGCCGTTTATCCGGCGTCGATAATTCCGGATAAAATGGCTGCCACCGCTGATACGCCGTTTGCGTGTTGTGTCTGCAGCATGATGGAAGATAATGACAAAACCTCTCGAATTGGAACAACTGTTTCAGAAAAACCGACATTGGGCAGCATCCAAGGTGGCAGAAGATCCGGAATTTTTCGCCAAACTTGCCGCCCAGCAATCTCCCGAATATTTATGGATAGGCTGTTCCGATAGCCGCGTACCGGCGAATGAAATTGTCGACTTGCAACCGGGCGAGTTATTCGTCCATCGCAATATCGCCAATGTCGTTGCCCATTCAGATTTGAATTGTCTCTCCGTGCTGCAGTTTGCGATTGATGTATTGAAGGTCAAGCATGTGATTGTGTGCGGTCACTATGGCTGCTCCGGCGTACACGCGGCGATGACCGGACGTCGTGTCGGTTTGGCGGACAACTGGTTGCGCCATGTGCAAGACGTGCATCAGAAGCATGGCCGCTATTTGCGCGATACCTTGCCGACACAGGCGCAGCATGCGCGCTTGTGCGAGCTGAATGTGATCGAGCAGGTGGCGAATGTCTGCCGCACAACCATCGTGCAGGACGCATGGGAGCGCGGTCAGGATCTGACGATACATGGCTGGGTATATGGTTTGAAGGACGGTTTGCTCAACGATCTGGACGTCACCATCAATTGCCTGGATGCAGCGGATGACAAATTAAAAAACAGTTTTGCCCGTTACGAGCAAGCAGAAGAGCGCTAGACTCGCAGAAAGTCAGCGACTTTGTCTGCAATACGCAGACCGTTTTACACACGACAACATCATTAGCGTCAGCCGGGAGGCAGCATGAAATGGGAAGGCAATCGCGAAAGCGACAATGTTGAAGACAGACGCGGTAGCGGTGGTGGCGGGTTTGGTGGTCGCTCGATAGGCATAGGCACCATCGTCATTGCCTTGCTGGGTTCGTATTTCCTCGGCATTAATCCGGCGACTATCATCAGCTTGCTGAGTGGTGGCCCCGGTCAGATACAGACGCAACAGGAACCGGTACAACGTACTCCGGCTGAAGATCAGACCGCGCGTTTTGTCCGTACCGTGCTGGCTGATACAGAAGATACATGGGGACCGATTTTCCGTGACAGCGGTGCCACCTATATCAAGCCGAAACTGGTGCTGTTTTCCGGGCAGACGCCGACCGCATGCGGCACTGGTGATACAGCGGCCGGACCGTTTTATTGCCCGGGTGATCAAAAGGTGTATATCGATCTGGAGTTCTTCCAGACCATGCGTGATCGCTTCCGTGTCTCGAGTAATTTCGCACAAGCGTATGTGATCGCGCATGAAGTCGGTCACCATGTGCAGCACATTAGCGGCATCATGGAAAAAGTCGATCAGGCGCGGCGCGGCGGCACACAAAAGCAGGCAAATGCCTTGTCCGTCAAAGTTGAGCTGCAGGCAGATTGTTTTGCCGGCGTATGGGCTTACCATGCCAATCAGGCGCGCAGCATACTGGAAGATGGCGATGTGGAAAGTGCACTGAAGGCAGCCAGCGCGATCGGTGACGATGCCTTGCAAAAGCAGTCACAAGGTGTGGTGGTGCCGGATTCATTCACGCATGGCACGTCGGCACAACGCGTGCGCTGGTTCCAGCGTGGTATCCAGCGCGGTCAGTTAAATGACTGTAATACCTTCGCCGCGCAGCAGCTGTAAGCGTAATAAATCAAGAACGCCATATAAAAAAAGCCTGTTCGTCATGAACAGGCTTTTTTGTTTTCTGCGCTTGCAAGTGCTGTATTAGAAGCAGTGCTCCGGCGCCGGGAAAGAACCATCTTTGACAGCGGCAACATAGGCGCGTGTTGCACCTTCTATGCTGGTCTGGCCTTCCATGAAGTTCTTCACGAAACGTGCTTTCTTGCCAGGGAACACATCAATGTAGTCATGCAGCACCAGCACCTGGCCGGAACAGTCCGGACCTGCGCCTATGCCGATAGTCGGCATGCTGACCATATCCGTGAGTTCTTTGCCCAGTGCTGCCGGGATCGCTTCCAGCAATAACATGGAGGCACCGGCAGCCTGCAAGATGAGCGCATCGCTTTTCATTTGCTCAGCGCCTTCTGCGGTCTTGCCTTGAACTTTATAGCCGCCAAACTGGTGGACGAATTGCGGTGTCAGGCCCAGATGTACCATGACCGGGATTGCCCGTTCGGTCAAAAAGCGCACCGTGTCGGCCATCCATGCACCGCCTTCGATTTTCACCATTTGTGCACCGGCTTGTACCAGTTTGACGGCGTTCTTGTAGGCGTCTTCTTTGGTCGCATAGGAACCGAAAGGCATGTCGGACATCACGAAGGCTGTCTTCGAACCACGTGCCACGCAGGCCGTGTGATAAGCGACGTCTTCGATGGTGACTGGCAGGGTCGAGTTGTGACCCTGGCAGACCATGCCGAGCGAATCACCGATCAGCAGCATTTCGACGCCGCACATATCCATCAGCGATGCGAAGCTCGCATCATAGGCGGTCAGCATGCTGATTTTTTCGCCGCGTTCGGCCATCGCAAGCAGCGATGGCAGGGTGACGGCTTTGGTACGGGTTTCTTGCAAATAGCTGGACATACTTATTCTCCACGGCTAAAAAATTCGCGTTTTCCGCGCATGCTGGCGATGCGTGTCAGTAACAACGCAAAGTCTTCATCATTATCAATCGGGTTCAAATGTTCGGTGTTGACGATCAGCAGCGGGGCTGTGTCGTACTCGTAAAAGATGCGGCTATAGCTTTCGCACAGGCGATGCATATAGTTTTCAGAAATGCCGGCTTCCATCGGAATGCCACGCTTCTTGATGCGGTCTATCAGGGTTTGTGGTTCAGCCTGCAGATAGATCACCAGATCCGGCAACGGCGCTTGCGGGCGCAGATGGTCGTACAGCTGCTGATACAGCGCGAGTTCATCATCACTCAGGGTCAGACGCGCAAAGATCGGATCTTTGTCCAGCAGGAAGTCCGACACGATGCGTGCATCGAATAAATCCGGTTGCGCCAGATCGCGTAGCTGGTTCATGCGTTGCAGCAGGAAGAACATTTGCGTCGGCAGCGCGTAGCGTGCCGCATCGCGATAGAACTTTTCGAGGAAGGGATTTTCTTCGGGCAGTTCCAGCAGCGTTTGTGCACCGAGCTGGCTAGCTAGCTTGCGCGCCAGCGTCGTCTTGCCGGCACCGATGGCACCTTCTACGACGACGTATTTGTATTTATCAAAATCCATAAGATGTTTTCTTGACCGTTACTATAGGCAGGGTTGTGCAGTGAATGCGGGCAGCATCAGGTGCGAAAGATGAAATAGACGGCGCCCACTAAACAGAGTGCAGCCCAGACATAATCCAGCTTGAAGGGCTGATCCATAAAGACAATCGCAAATGGTACGAACACCGTGAGTGTAATCGCTTCCTGCATAATTTTCAGTTGGGCCAGACTGAACTGGGTGTAGCCAATACGATTGGCCGGGACTTGCAGCAGATATTCGAATAAGGCGATGCCCCAGCTGATCAGCGCAGCGATCCACCATGGCTTGGATGCCAGCCCCTTCAGATGGCCGTACCAGGCGACGGTCATGAAGACATTCGACAGGGTCAGTAAGCCGACGGTTTGGACTATGACGGGGATTTGCATGCTGGCCTCGGGCTGTGAGTAATCAGTATGTGAGTGTGGATCAAGGGACGCGGTTCAAGCTATCAGACCAGCTTTCTAATGGCCTGATCCGCGACCGCTGGTGCAAATTGATGTGCTGCACCCAATCCCGGGATCTGGATGAAGGGATCGATTTGCAGCAAGGGTATGAGAACGAAGGCGCGGCTGGTCATGCGCGGATGCGGTACGGTCAGCGTGTCGCTTGCGATGATGGCATCACCATACAGCAGCAGATCCAGATCCAGTGTGCGCGGTGCATTGAAGTAGGGACGTTCACGGCCGCGTGTTTGTTCCAGTTGCAGTAATGCCTGCAGTAATTCTTCTGGCGCCAGACTGGTACGGATGGATGCCACCGCATTGATGTAATCGTCGCCGCTGGATTCTATCGGCGCGGTGCGAAACAGGGACGACTGCGCCAGCACCTGAGTAGCCGCGAGCTGATCCAGCGCGTGCAAGGCATAGCGGACGTTTTCTTCTGCATCGCCCAGATTGGAACCGATGCCGATATACGCTGTGACTGCGGTCATTCGGCTGCGGTGGAGCCGCTAGTGCTGTTGGAACCACCACCGCCACCCGAACGTGAGCGACGACGGCGTGGGCGTTTCTTGGCAGGTGCTGCTTCGGCGGTAGCGCTAGTGGCGGGTTTTTTCGCCAGCAAGGCTTCGCGTCCCGGGCCGTCGGCTTCCATGAAGGCCGTCCACCAGACGCCGATTTCATTATCGATTTCGCCGGAGGCACAACGCAACAGCAAGAAATCGTAACCGGCACGCATGCGCAGATGTTCGAGCAATTTGTATGGTGACTTGCCGATGCGGCGCTCAAAGCGCGGTTGCATGGCCCAGATGTCACGCATATCGGACGCGATTTTGCGTTGCAATGCGAGCTTGTCGGTTTGCGTATTCAACACATCATCAGCGGCCAGATGCAGAGCAGGTATCGGGTACTCGCCGGCAGCCTGATACGCCTTCCATTTTTCCAGTACCTGATGCCACAACAGCGAAGCGAACAGGAAGCCGGGTGATACCGGTTTGCCTTGTTTCACGCGTTCGTCGGTGCTGGCCAGCGCGAGGCGCACGAATTTCTCACCCAGCGGTTGTTCGAGGACGACATCGAGCAGCGGCAACAAGCCGTGATGCAAGCCTTCCTTGCGCAATTGTTGAAGGCAGGCGAGAGCAGAGCCGCTCATCAGCAGCTTGAGCATTTCATCGAATACGCGTGCTGCCGGCACGTTGTTGATCAGCGGCGCCATGACGCGGATCGGCGCGCTGGTGTCAGGATCAATTGCGAAATTCAGTTTGGCCGCGAAGCGTACGACGCGCAGCATGCGCACCGGATCTTCGCGATAGCGCGCTTCTGGCACCCCGATGATGCGCAGTGTCTTGTTGCGGATATCAGCCATGCCGCCGTGGTAGTCGAGCACAGTCTGGGTGGCCGGATCGTAATACATGGCGTTGATGGTGAAGTCGCGGCGCAAGGCGTCTTCATGTTGCTCGCCAAAGGTGTTGTCGCGCAGGACGCGGCCGTGTTCATCTTTGGGCGCGGCATCGGTCGAGGTGCCACGGAAGGTGGTGACTTCGAGCAGGTCCTGACCGAACATCACATGCACGATCTGGAAGCGTTTGCCGATGATGAAGGCACGGCGGAACAGGCGTTTGACTTGTTCCGGCGTGGCATTGGTGGCGATATCAAAATCTTTCGGTTTGACACCCAGCAGCAAATCGCGCACCGCACCGCCAACCAGGAAGGCTTTGAAACCGGCCTGCTGCAAGGTACTGGTCACGCGCACGGCATTGGCCGATACCAGCTTCGGATCGATGCGATGTTCTTTCGCAGTCAATACGACAGGCTGGGTGGTATCGCCGGTTTTTTGTTTGGTGCCGAGGATGCGACGAATAAGCTTTTTAATCATTGAAGAGATTGATGATAGTCCAGCCATGCGCTTGAGCGTGCGCAGTCAGCAAGGCGTTAGGGTTGGTTGCAATCGGGTGAGTGACGATGGACAACAAGGGAATATCGGCTTGCGAGTCGCTATAGAAATAGCTGCGTTCGAAATCCTTTAATGTAAGGCCGCGCGCGGCCAGCCACGCATTGGTATGTGCGATTTTACCCGCCCCTGAGGTTGGAATGCCAACTAGTTTTCCGGTCAGGTTGCCGTCTGGCTTGAGTTCAGGCTCGGCTGCCAGCAAATGCTCGACTTCCAGTGCCTTGGCGATAGGGGCGGTGACGAAGCGGTTGGTGGCGGTGACGATGGCCACCAGATCACCGGCATCCTGGTGTTTTTTCAATAAATCGCGTGCTGGCGGCAATAAGACCGGGTGGATTACTTCATCCATGAAGGCCTGATGCCAGGCATCGAGCTGGCTGCGCGGGAATTGCGCCAGCGTGCCGAGTGCGAATTCCAGGTATTCCTGCGGGTCGAGCGTGCCATTTTGATACTGCGCAAAGAATTCGGCATTGCGTTTGGCAAACGCTTCGCGATCAACCGCTCCGGTGCGGGACAGGAATTGCCCCCATTCATAGTCGGAATCAAGCGGGATCAGCGTGTGGTCTAGGTCAAATAAAGCCAGGTTTGTCATGTGTATGCGTCGGAATGTGTTGGGCAGTGTGCTTTAGTCTTGCCGCTGCAGCAATTCGCGCAGCAAAGGCAGAGTGATCGGACGCTTGGTTTCCAGCGAATACTGATCTAAGGCATCCAGCATCGCCGATAAAGAGCGCATATCGCGCGCAAAATGCGTAATGAGGTAGGGTAACACGCCGGGCGATAGCGTCAGCCCGCGTGCGCTGGCGGCATGCGTGAGGGCGGCGATTTTTTCTTCATCGCTCAAGCCGTGCACCTGATAGATCAGGCCCCAGCCGAAACGGGTACGCAAATCTTCCCGCACGGTAAGCGTGGCCGGTGCAGCGTTACCAGCCGCCAGCAGACAGCCACCTTGCTCACGCACCTGATTAAACAGGGCAAAAGCGGCGATTTGCGCGTCTGGCGTGAGTTTGTGACTGTCGTCGATCAGGTACAGCGTGGTCGCGCTGTCGTATAGGAAGTCGTCGTTGCGCGCGCTGCTGTCCAGATAACGCGCTTGCGGCGTATCAGCCATGGCGCGTAATAAATGAGTTTTGCCAGCCCCAGCCTCGCCCCACAGGTAGACAAAGCGTTCATCCAGACCATTCGGCTTGCCCTCAGACAGGCGTTGCAGCAACTGCGCCAGTTCGGCGTTGGCGCCGACCACAAAGCTGTCCAGCGTCTGTGGTTTTTCGGCGGGTAAATCAAGTAACAACTGCCTCATGCGTGTTTTGTCATATTTGTTTGTGAAAAAGGCAATGTTCGCCACCGGCCTGAAAAACCGGTAAAACGCCATGCCATGCAGCGTACCGGAGCGTATTCAGGAGCATATACCGGTTTATTTTGTTTGTTAGGCAAAGAAAGTGACATCAAATGAGGGAGGAGGGGGATCGATTTGATAAAATACCGCTTTGACCGAATTATAGAGCCTGAATCATCCCGTTTTGGAGGCGCGCATATTTAGATTTTGCTCGCGATGACTCCCGCTCATTGTGATCCTGATCCGATCCGTCCTCCAGAACATTGATCAACAGGCCCAGCCATCCGGCCACAACCGTCTATTTTACTGCCTCTGCTGCCAATCACATCATGAGTTCCAATTCCAATATTTCTCTTTCTTACCGCGACGCTGGTGTCGACATCGATGCCGGAGATGCTCTGGTCGAAGCGATCAAGCCATTTGCCAAACGCACCATGCGCGAAGGCGTGATGGGCGGCCTGGGCGGTTTCGGCGCCATGTTCGAGATCAGCAAGAAGTACAAGGAGCCAGTGCTGGTATCCGGTACTGACGGCGTCGGCACCAAGCTGAAATTGGCATTTGAATTGAATCGTCACGACACGGTCGGCATCGATCTGGTCGCGATGAGCGTTAATGACATTCTGGTCCAAGGTGCAGAACCTTTGTTCTTCCTTGATTACTTTGCCTGCGGCAAACTCGATGTGGCGATTGCCACCGATGTTATCAAAGGTGTGGCCAAGGGTTGCGAGCAAGCCGGTTGCGCTTTGATCGGTGGTGAAACCGCTGAAATGCCGAGTATGTACCCAGCCGGTGAATACGATCTGGCGGGTTTCGCGGTCGGTGCAGTAGAAAAATCGAAAATTATCGACGGTACCAAGATCGCCCCGGGCGACGTGGTGCTGGGTCTGGCTTCGTCAGGCGCGCATTCCAACGGTTATTCGCTGGTACGCAAAATCATCTCGGTCGCCAATCCTGATTTGAATGCTGATTTCCACGGCCGCAAACTGGCTGATGTGTTGATGGAACCTACACGTATTTACGTCAAGCCTTTGCTGGCGCTGATGGCATCTATGGAAGTCAAAGGCATGGTGCACATCACTGGTGGTGGTTTGGTCGAAAACATTCCTCGCGTCTTGCAGCCGCATCTGACTGCAGTGCTGGATAGCGGCGCATGGGATATGCCGCCACTGTTCAAATGGTTGCAGGAACACGGTGGTGTGGCTGACGCCGAAATGCATCGCGTCTTCAACTGCGGCATCGGCATGACCGTCATCGTAGCCAAAGAAAATGCAGATGCAGCGGTCGCGCAACTGCAAGCAGCAGGCGAAACCGTGATGCGTATCGGTGAAATCCGTGAACGTGCAGAAGGTCAGGCACAAACCATCGTTCTGTAAATTACACAGCTGCTCCAGCAGCGCGCAAAAAAGGCTGCCACATTTACATGTGGCAGCCTTTTTTAATGTCTTGCTTTGTGTCGTTCTTAGAACTGGCGGTTATTACCTTCATCCTGTGCCAGTGTCTGCAGTGGGCCGGGTGCGCTGACGGTCTTGTCGATGCCGAAGGCCGGTGGTGGCAGTATGCGCAGCGGCTGGTTCTTGTGCCCCTGGCTGGACAAGACATTGCTGGTGGTTTCCGGCGCCGCATTCCAGACCGGATCGCTGATGCTTTCAAACACGGTCTTCAATTGCTTGGCCCAGGTGTTGCGGATCATCTGGAAGTATTGATTGTGTTCATCGATGGTGACGAAACGGGTCACCATCAATTTGTCGGTTTCATAGATCAATAAATCCAGTGGCAGGCCGACCGAGATATTCGAACGCAGTGTGGAGTCCATCGAGATCAGCGCGCATTTCGCGGCTTCATCCAATGGTGTGTCCGGCGTCACGACGCGATCGATGATGGGTTTGCCATACTTCGATTCGCCGACCTGGAAGTAAGTGTTTTCATCCTGCGATTCGATGAAGTTACCGGCCGAGTACATCTGGAACAGGCGGCAACGCTCGCCCTTGATTTGGCCGCCGAACACCATGCTGACATTGAAATCGATACCGAATTGTTTCAGCGTCTCGGCATCGCGCTCGTGCACCATACGGATTGCTTCACCGACGACCTGCGCCGCTTCATACATGGATGACACATTCCAGATGCTTTTGCCATCGGATGTTGTGTGTTCTGCAATGATCTGGCGAACTGATTGCGAAATCGACAAGTTACCAGCGGTCATCAAGACCATCAGGCGTTCGCCGGGGGCTTCGAACACATTCATTTTGCGGAAGGTGCCGACGTGATCGACGCCGGCATTGGTGCGCGAATCAGAGAGGAATACGAGCCCGGCATCCAGGCGCATCGCAACACAGTAAGTCATGGTGAAGAAAGAAAAAGCAAAACGCGCATTTTACAGGAAGCCCCGATTCTGTTCATTTATTGCCCGATTAAAGGAATAACCTTAACGCTGACGTCCATCGATTCTGCACCGCCACCGCGGCGTACGCCACTGACCGGGGCCGCTGAATCGTAATCGCGCGCCACCGCCAGACGGCAATGCGCATCGCTGGCGTAGCAGGCATGCGTGACGTCTATGCTGACCCAGCCGGTGAAATCCAGCTCTTCAACCCAGACGTCGACCCAGGCGTGGCTTTCGGCATGGCCGGTACTGCCGGAATCGATATAGCCGGAGACATAGCGCACCGGAATATTGCGCGTATGACAGCAAGAAATGAATAGATGGGCATGATCCTGGCACACTCCCTGGCCCAACTGCAGTGCATCGTTGGCGGTGCTGGTGACAGCTGTCGCACCGCTTTGGTACGCGACTGCACCACAAATCGCTTCGGCCAGTTTGAGCAATTCCTGACTATTGGTACCGCGCAGGTGTTGCGCGGCAAAGGCATGGATGTAGTCGGTGGCTTCGGTCAGGCGCGTCGGCACGGTGAAGACCAGCGGCGATAAGGCACCACTTTCCAGCAAGCGTCCGCGGTCCAGCGAGTGCACGTCGACTTCACCGGCGACGATGATGCGTACCGCATCGTGACTGCCGGTAATGGTCAGCATATGGCATTGGTTGCCATAAGCATCGGTGAAGGCATTGCGCTGGCCGGAGGTGTCGATGGTCCAGGACAAGGTGTGTTGATGTGATTCTACGCGCGGTGTCAGGCGTAGCTGCTGGATCGTATACGTCAGTGGCGAGGTATAGCGATACAGGGTTTCGTGGCGGATGGCGAGTCTCATCTATGCCGCCAATGGAACAAGGAATTCACGGCTGATGCGATTGCCCAGTTCGTAAATACGTTCAAGGAACTCGGTCAGGTAATCGTGTAAGCCTTCTTTCAGCACATCATTGATAGACGCGAATTTCAATTCCGCGTGCAGCTTGCCGGCAAAGCGCAAGGTATCGTTGTGTGTGTCATCGGTCACCATGCGCAGATTGCGTACCACTTCCGACAGTGAAGCCAGCAGGGAGCGTGGCATGTCGGCATTCAGCATCAGCAGGTCAGCGACGCGCGCCGGCGTGATCGCATCGCGATACACCTTGCGGTAAATTTCAAACGCAGAAACCGAACGCAGGATAGCGGCCCAGTAATAAAAGTCGAGCTGGTTTTCATGACCGGCCTTGTCAGCGGATTGCGTGGCGGCACCGTGGAATTTGACGTCCAGTATGCGCGCCGTGTTATCGGCACGTTCGAGGAAGGTGCCGAGGCGGATAAAGTACAGGGCTTCGTCCTGCAACATGGTGCCCAGGGTCACTCCGCGTGACAAGTGTGAACGATGCTTGACCCATTCAAAGAACTGGCTCGGGTCGTTTTCAAAATCACTTTCATCAATCTGGTTTTGCATTTCCAGCCAGGTGGTGTTGTGCGTTTCCCAGACTTCGGTGGTCAGCGTGCCGCGCACGGCGCGTGCATTTTCGCGTGCCGCGCGCAGGCAGGAAGTGATCGATGATGAATGCGAAGTATCGCGCGCCATGAAGTGCAGCACATCGGCCGGTGTCAGCTTGGCATATTTTGCATCGAAGGCTTCCTGCAATTCGGAAATGCCCAGCGTTGCGCGCCAGCCTTGTTCGGCGACGCGGGCGGCTTGCGGTAACAGCGCAGTCTGGACATTGACGTCCAGCATGCGGGCGGTATTTTCGGCGCGCTCGGTATAGCGCGCCATCCAGAACAGATGATCTGCGGTGCGGCTGAGCATATTAGTTCTCCAGTATCCAGGTGTCTTTGGTGCCGCCGCCTTGCGAGGAGTTGACGACCAGTGAGCCTTCCTTCAATGCGACGCGCGTGAGGCCGCCGGGCACCATGGAAATGGTTTTGCCGGACAGCACAAAAGGCCGCAAATCGATGTGACGTGGTGCGACACCGGAATCAACAAAGGTCGGGCAGGCCGACAAGGCCAAGGTCGGCTGGGCGATATAGCCGTCGGGACGCGCGATGATGCGCTGGCGGAAACTTTCGATCTCGGCCTTGGTCGACGCCGGACCCACCAGCATGCCGTAGCCGCCGGCGCCGTGTACTTCCTTCACCACCAGTTCCGACAGATTCGCCAACACGTAGGACAACTCATCCTTTTTGCGGCACTGGTAAGTCGGCACATTATTCAGGATGGGTTCTTCCGACAAATAGAAGCGCACCATGTCCGGCACAAACGGATAGATTGATTTGTCATCGGCGACACCGGTCCCGATCGCATTTGCCAGCGTGACGCGGCCGGAGCGGTAGACCGATAGCAGGCCGGGCACGCCCAAAGTTGAATCGGCGCGGAAGGCCAGCGGATCCATATAGTCATCATCAATGCGGCGATAAATCACATCGACGCGTTTTGGTCCGCGTGTGGTGCGCATATAGACCGCATTGTCATTGACGAACAAATCCTGGCCTTCGACCAGCTCCACGCCCATTTGCTGCGCGAGGAAGGCATGCTCGAAGTAAGCCGAGTTATACATGCCGGGCGTCATGACGACCACGGTCGGATCGGTAACGCCGATAGGTGCAACCGAGCGCAGGTTATCCAGCAACATGTCGGGGTAGTGCGCGACCGGCGCCACCTGATGGCGCGCGAACAGTTCGGGGAAGAGACGCATCATCATCTTGCGGTCTTCCAGCATATACGACACGCCGGACGGTACGCGCAGATTGTCTTCCAGCACGTAGAACTCGCCCTGGCCGGCGCGCACGATATCGACGCCGGCGATATGCGCATAGATGTCGGAGGCGACCGATATGCCCTGCATCTCGGGGCGGTACTGCGCATTGCGGAAGATTTGCTCCGGCGGGATGATGCCGGCCTTGACGATATTCTGGTCGTGGTAAATATCGTGGATGAACATATTCAGCGTGCGTACCCGCTGCACCAGGCCGGCTTCCATGTGCGCCCATTCACGGGCGGTAATCATGCGCGGGATGATGTCGAAAGGAATGACACGTTCGGTGCCGGCTTCATTGCCGTAGACGGCGAAGGTAATGCCAACGCGGCGGAAGATAAGGTCGGCTTCCGCTCGCTTGCGGGCTACGGTCTTGGGCGACTGGGTCGCCAGCCAGGCTTCGAATTCACGGTAATGGTCGCGGACATTGCTTGCGCCATCTATATACATCTCGTCGAAAAATTTTCGCATGGCGTCGCTCACTCTTAGTTTTCATGGAGATGAAATCCAGCTATATCAAGAAGCATGCCAGATCGAGCGAGTGCTGCTTAGGGCGAGCGCAGGTGTTTCAGTAAGTCTTCTGTACGTTGATCGGGTGCGCGCGTCAGCAGACTCACCACAATAATCGCACAAAATCCGGCGGGAACGCCAAAAATCCCGGCCGAGATAGGCGCGATATGGAACCACTGACCGGCGGCCGAACCGCCAAATGAAGGCAGGGTATGCAGCATGTAGTAGACGCATACGCTAAAGCCGACCAGCATGCCGGCGATGGCACCTTGCTGGTTGGCACGCTTCCAGAACACTCCCAGCGCCAGGGCCGGGAATAAGGCCGATGCCGCCAGCGAGAAAGCGGCACCGACCAGCGACAGAATATCGCCCGGCTTCATCGATGCGACATAGGCCGCCACCAGTGCCACCATCAGTAACAGTAATTTGGAAACTGTTACGCGCTTCTGGGTCGACGCTTCAGGGTCCACCGTTTTGTAATAGATATCGTGCGACAGCGCATTCGAGATGGTCAGCAGCAAACCATCGGCCGTGGACAAGGCCGCGGCCAGACCACCGGCCGCAATCAGGCCGGAGATGACGTAGGGCAAGCCGGCAATTTCGGGCGTCGCGAGTACCACGATATCGACGTCCATCACGATCTCGGCCAATTGCACTATGCCGTCGCGATTAACGTCATTAATGCTGACCAGCGGATGTAATTTGTCGATGCTGGCCCAGTAAGAAACCCATTCCGGTAACTGCGAAAAATTACTGCCTACCAGTGAGCTGTAGATATCGTATTTAACCAGCACCGCCAGCGCCGGAATCGTGATGTAGAGTGCCATGATGAAGAACAAGGTCCACGCCACCGAGTGGCGCGCTTCTCGCACCGTCGGCGTGGTGTAGTAGCGCACCAATACATGCGGCAGTGCCGCCGTGCCCAGCATCAGGCAGAACACTAGGGCTAGGAAGTTGTTACGCTTGATATCGGATGCTTCTTCGCTCTCACCGGGGAAGGGTTCGGTATGCCTGGTCGGTGGTTTGGCCAGCTCCAGATTGAGCGCACGTTCTTCTTTCCAGACTCGTTCGGCTTCGTCCGCGTCGCGCGGATACGCCGCCAGTTCACGACTGGTTTGTTTGATGTCTTGCAGCGCGGCGTTGCCTAGCTTGAGCGCTTCCAGATTGTGCTGGATTTCGGCACGGCCGTTTTCCCATGACTCAGGCATGGATGCCAGACGTTCATCGAGGTCGTAGGCACGCTGGCGGAAAATCGACCGCACTTCTTTTTCTTTCGGATCGTCGATCAAGACTTTTTCACGCTCGGTCAGCTGGGCGATGGCAGAACCGTAAGCGATAGGCGGGATAGGCATATTGGTATGCTTCATCGACAGCCACACCACCGGGATCATATAAGCGATGATCAGGATGATGTATTGCGCCACCTGCGTCCACGTTACAGCGCGCATGCCACCAAGGAATGAGCAGACCAGAATGCTGGCCAGACCGAGGAAGATGCCAACCGAAAAATCGACACCTGTGAAGCGCGAAGTAATCAGGCCGACGCCGTAAATCTGTGCCACCACATAGGTGAAGGAGACGATGATGGTGGCAACCACGGCGATGACACGCACCACATTGCTGCTGTACTGACCGGTATAACGCGCGGCCAGATAATCAGGAATGGTGTATTGACCAAACTTGCGCAGGAAGGGTGCGATCAACAGTGCGACCAGAACAAAGCCGCCAGTCCAGCCCATGATGTAAGCCAGTCCGTCAAAGCCCCATAAATATAGACCGCCAGCGAGGCTAATAAAACTGGCGGCAGAAATCCAGTCTGCCGCGGTTGCCATGCCATTGAAAAATGCCGGCACGCGCCGTCCTGCGACATAGTATTCGAGCACGTCCGAGGTACGACTGATGACGCCTATCGTGGCGTACACCACGATGGTCGAAAACATGAAGACGTAACCTATCCATACCCGTGGAAAACCTTCGTGTTCAAGGATCGCAACCCCGAACAGGAATAGCACAAAGCCCAGCGTGTATAGCAGGTAGTAGCGAGCCAGGCGCTGGAAGAAGGTTTTAGCTTTCGTCATGTTTGTTATATGCGTCGTCGAGGCGCTGCATGCGCCAGCCGTAGAAAGCTATGATGCCGGCAAAAATCAGGATGCTGCCCTGGGCCGCCATAAAGAAGGAAATCGGCCAGCCAAGGAAGGTATAGACGGAAAGCTGGCGCGCGAAAAAGATCGCCGAGAAGGTCACGACAAACCACAGCAGCATCAACCAGAAGGTCATGCGACGAGTACGGCGCCAATACAGTTGGGCGCGATCGGCAGCGGCTTTTTGCTGTGCAGTGCTCATATCAGATACTGCCATCAAAAAATGGTGCGGGTTGCTCAAGCGGCAGCGTGATACGCATCAGGCAGCCGGGTGCTTTCTGATTATTGCAGTTCGGATTGGTCAGGATATCGATTTCTGCGCCATGCTGTTGCGCGATTTCGCGCACGATGGCCAGGCCAAGACCGCTGCCTTCGACATTGCTGCCGAGGATGCGATAGAAGCGTTCAAAAATACGTTTGTGTTCATGCGGCGCAATGCCGGGACCGGTATCTTCCACTTCGAGGAAGGCCAGTCGTGCTTCTTCATCGGCGCGCACGCGTACGGTGGCATGCCCGCCGGCAGGGGTGTAGTTGAGCGCGTTATCGATCAGATTGTTGAGCAACTCGCGCAGCATGATGGCATCGCCATTGACCATGATGTGGTATTCGGGTTGTTCAAAGCCGAGATCAATTTTTTTGTTGAAGGAAGTCTGTACCCATTCCTGTACGGTGTCGCGCGCCAGCTCCGATAATTCCAACGGCTGTAAGGGGCGCGCTTTGGGTGTCTGGTTTTCGGCTCGGGCCAGCGCCAGCAATTGATTGATCATGCGGGTCGCGGATTTAGAGCTCTTGGCAAGTTGTTCCAGCGATTTGTGAATTTCGACCTGATCGGTCTGCCGCAGCGCCAGCTCGGCTTGCATGCGCATGCCTGCCAGCGGCGTCTTCATTTGATGCGCGGCATCGGCAATGAAGCGTTTCTGTACCTTGATACTTTGCGACAGGCGTTCCAGCATTTCATTGAGCGAGCCGACCAGTGGCAGGATTTCTTCCGGGACATAGCCGGAATCGATAGGACTTAAATCATCTGGTCGACGTTCGCGTATGCGCCGCTGCAATTCGGCGAGCGGGCGCAAGCCGCGGGTCAGGGCAAACCAGACCAGCACCAATGCGATTGGCAGGATGATGAATTCCGGCACGATCACACCCTTGATAATTTGATTGACCAGTTGCGAGCGCTTATCCAGTGTTTCGCCGACCTGTACCAAGGCCAGTCGTGGTTCTACGCTGAGCTGCGGCGTGGTGCGGGTTTTGTGCAGGTCGACGTAGATGTAGGCGATACGGACTTCGGTATTGCGGATGAAGTCGTAGCGGAACTGGGTGGCCCACGGTGCCGGTTCGTCGACGCTTTTTGGTAAAGGGACTTCGGGGTCGCCCTCGACGACTGCGCCGCTGGCATCTCTGACCTGATAGTACACATTGTCGATATCGTCGGCATGCAGGATATCGGTGGCGGCGCCGGTCAGGCGGGTGACGACTTTGCCATCGACTTCCTTGACCTGCTGTGCGACGACGGTGACTTTGTCTTCTAGCGCACGATCAAAAGGTTCATTCGCGATGGATTTGGCGACCAGATAAGTGATGGCGATGCTGAGTGGCCACAGCAATAGTAGCGGTACCAGCATCCAGTCGAGAATTTCACCGAACAGCGAGCGCTGGGTGCGCTCTTCCGGCTGAGTCGTACTCGATGGCGTCGGATTCGCAGCCGGGTTCAGCGCTGGCGGCGATGAGCCAACGTCGGCTTGCGCATCGAGGCTGTGGGCATCAGGCATGGGCTGGATCAGCCTGGAGGTGCAATCGTATTAGGGGCAGGCTCGGTAAATTTTTCGAGGCAATAGCCGAGACCGCGTACGGTAGCAATGCGCAAACCGCCAATTTCAATTTTCTTGCGCAGGCGATGGACATACACTTCGATCGCATTATTGCTGACTTCTTCACTCCACTCGCACAGGTGGTCGACCAGTTGCTCCTTGGAGACCAGACGCCCGCTGCGCTGTAGCAATACTTCCAGCAAGCCGAGTTCGCGCGCAGACAGATCCAGCATCTGATCGTTGATATAAGCGATACGACCGACCTGGTCATACGACAAGGGACCGTGTTTGATCACGGTCGGGCCACCGCCGGCACCGCGGCGGGTCAGTGCGCGTACACGCGCTTCGAGTTCGGACAAGGCAAACGGCTTCGCCATGAAATCATCGGCACCCAGATCCAGACCCTTGACGCGTTGTTCTACCGAATCACCCGCGGTCAGGATCAGTACCGGCAAACGCGAATTGCGCGCACGCAGGCGCTGCAGCACTTCAAGGCCGGACATCTTGGGCAAGCCGAGATCGAGGATCAGCAAATCGAAATCTTGCGTCGACAGCACAGAGTCCGCCTCCGCGCCATTTTTTACGCAATCGGTGGCGTAACCGGACTGACGCAAGGAACGCGTCAAACCGTCAGCAAGCACACTATCGTCTTCGGCAAGCAGAATTCGCATGGGGTTGGGAGGAGGGGAAGTTGGCTCGTAGTCTATTGGGTTTCGCGCGCAGCGGCAAGACAAGTGTCATGCCCCGCACCAGCTTATTTACATATTAGGCCAATTGCGGGTTTGCAGCTGTTAAAGCATTGCGGATGGCTTGCTGCGACAGCGCATCGGCCAGACCATTTCGGTGACGTGGAATCCAGTGCAGGGTGGCTTGCGGCAAGCGGGCCAGTAGTTGTTGCGCCTGCAGTCTTTGCGGGCTGAGGATCGCGGCGCCGCCGCAGACCAGTCGGACGTCGTTTATCACGACCTGACTGTCGCCGTAAATATGCAGCTTATCCGCGCCAGCCTTGATGGCGGCCTCCAAGACGCTGATTAATGCGAGGTATTCGGCCAGACTGCTATCGCCCAGACCAGCGACAAAGCTGAGCTCGGTTTGTTGGCCTTGCGGACTCTGGAGTAAGGCACCTACCGCCATTTTGCCGGGGTTGGGATGGCAGGCGCCATCAAACCATGCCAGCCATGCACTTGGGTCAGGCGCGGCGGCGGCACGTTTGCGCGCTTGTGCCGCCAGCTTGCCTTGCTTGCGCTCTGCGGTTTTTGCGACGATATCTGCTTTTGCTTGCCGGCGTAGCGCCAGCAGGTCATTCAATGAACCTGTGCCTGCCGCCGCGAGCAGCACTTCTTCGAGTGCGGCTTCGGTGGAGATATTGAGCCGCAGCGCCAGACGGCGGCTGGCAGATTTTTCTTTGTTATAAGCGGCTTCGAATAATTCAGCGGCAGTACTCATGGTGATAATGGTGGGTGCGAACAGGCAGATCTTACGTTGAAATCAGCGTTTTACAGCAGTCTGCAGGCGGCTTGATTGGCTTTGGGGCTAGATTAAGCGCTTATTTGAATGAGTATGGAAAGATGTTAAAAATGAATCTTTTCCTGTGTTTGCAAAAAAATTGCAAGAGCTGCTTGCATAAAGCACTGTTTTTTTATACAGTGTGGTTTCTGGCTCCAAACACTGTATAAAACCCGTTTCGTTACAACCAACCGCCGAAAGAATCTTTATGGACGACAAAAAAAACGCTCCGAGCTCGGACAAGAGTAAAGCACTCGCCGCTGCACTAGCGCAAATCGAAAAGCAATTCGGTAAGGGTTCGGTGATGCGCATGGAAGACGGCGCCGTCGTCGAAGAAGTGCAGGTTGTTTCTACCGGTTCGCTGGGACTGGATATCGCACTCGGCGTCGGCGGCTTGCCACGCGGCCGTGTGGTTGAAATCTACGGCCCGGAATCCTCGGGTAAAACCACGCTGACGCTGCAAACCATCGCAGAAATGCAAAAACTCGGCGGCACTTGCGCGTTTATCGATGCAGAACATGCACTGGACGTGACTTATGCACAGAAGCTGGGTATCAATCTGTCGGATCTGCTGATCTCGCAACCGGATACTGGCGAACAAGCCCTGGAAATTTGCGATGCACTGGTGCGTTCGGGCGGCGTTGACCTGATCGTGATCGACTCGGTCGCAGCCCTGACACCACGAGCCGAAATCGAAGGCGATATGGGTGACTCATTGCCAGGTTTGCAGGCGCGCCTGATGTCGCAAGCCTTGCGTAAATTGACCGGCAGCATCAACCGTACCAATACCCTGGTTATCTTCATTAACCAGATCCGTATGAAGATCGGCGTCATGTTCGGCAATCCGGAAACCACGACCGGCGGTAATGCACTGAAGTTTTACGCCTCGGTACGCCTGGACATCCGTCGTACCGGTTCGATCAAATCGGGCGATGAAGTGATCGGTAATGAAACCAAGGTCAAGGTCGTCAAAAACAAAATCGCGCCGCCATTCAAGGAAGCGCACTTCGACATCCTGTATGGCGAAGGCACATCACGTGAAGGTGAAATCCTCGATTTGGGTTCCGATGCCAAAATCGTTGAAAAATCGGGCGCCTGGTATAGCTATAACGGCGAGCGCATCGGCCAGGGTAAAGACAATGCACGTAACTACCTGAAAGAGCGTCCGGACCTGGCACGTGAAATCGAAAACAAGGTACGTGTTTCCCTGGGTGTTCCTGAACTTGGTGCAATCAAATCGGATGAACCGGTTGCGAAGAAAGCTTCGGCCAAGGAAAGCAAGGAAGCCAAAGAACTGAAAGAAGTCGAATAAGGTTCAGCATCGCTGTACTTGATTCGAAAATAGATATTAACGAGCGCCCGCGCTGAAGGACTCATATGGCAAAACTGCAAGTGAGTCTGAAAGCGCGGGCGCTTCGCTATTTGTCGGCGCGTGAACACAGCCGGCAAGAGTTGGGTCGCAAGCTGGCGCGTTATGCGCAAGAGGGCGATGACGTTGAAGCCTTGCTTGATACGCTGGAAGCAGCGAAGTTTCTTTCGCAAAGCCGCTTTTCTGAATCGTTGGTACACCGACGTGCAGCCCGTTTCGGCAATAGCCGGATTCTGTCCGAATTAAAAAGTCACGGCATCGATGCTGACTCTCTGACCGACATCAAAGCGAATCTGGAGTCTGACGAGTTTGCCCGCGCGCGCGCGGTGTGGGAACGCAAGTTTGGCAGCGTGGCGACAAGCCAGGAGGAAAGGGCCAAGCAGATGCGGTTTTTGCTGCAGCGGGGATTTTCTCATCGCGCCATACAGGCGGCGATGCGTGCAGGCGACAGGGATGATGACTAGATAATGCTACCTGCCGGTGGAGCTAACAATCCACAGGCAGGCAATGTGCTTAGTGATCCATCAAGGCTTTGACATGGACTGCCGTGCTGGAAGCCAAACCTTCCAGGCTGTAACCACCTTCCAATATCGAAACAATGCGGCCTTCGCAGGTTTCATCTGCAATTTTCATCAATTCACGTGTGATCCAGTCGAAATCGTCGTCTTGCAATTTCAGACCTGCGAGCGGATCCAGATGATGGGCGTCGAAGCCTGCTGAAATAATGATGAGTTCAGGATTGAATGCGCGTATCGCTGGCAACATCTTTGCCGCAGTCTGTTCGCGGAACAGTGCAGAGTCGCAACCGCGTGGTAGCGGGACGTTGACGATGTTGTGCGACACGCCGGTTTCTTTTTCCAGACCGGTGCCCGGATAAAAATGCGATTGATGACTGGATGCGTAGAACAGTTCAGGGCGATCATAAAACGCTGCCTGTGTACCGTTACCATGATGCACGTCGAAGTCGATTACCGCGACGCGCTCCAGTTTGTGTACTTCGTAAGCATAGGCGGCAGCAATCGCTGCTTGATTGAAAATACAGAAACCCATCGCACGGCTTGGTTCGGCGTGATGGCCGCAAGGGCGGGTCGCACAAAATACATTGTGTGCTTCATTGTCCAGCACCAGATCGACGCCGGCACAAGCGGCACCGACGCAACGCATCACGGCTTCCAGCGAGCCCGGTGACATCACGGTGTCGCCACCATCCAAGGGCATAAAGCCGCGATACGGCGATGCATCCTCGACGTCCGCTACAAAGTCTTCCGTATGGATCAGCAATACCTGCTCGCGTGTGCCCATAGGCGCTTCACGCCACTCGGCCGCATCAAACTCCGGTACGCGCAAGGCGCGCAGGACTGCCTTCAAACGTTCCGGGGATTCAGGGTGGCTGGCACCGGGTTTGTGTTCGAGACAAGCATCGTGGGTGTAGATAACTGTGGTCATATTTTAGTGATGCCTGACATAGAGGCATCTTCTCCGTTATAAAAATCTGATGAAAATCAACTGCTAATCTGCTGTGGTTCGGCTGTGATTCAGCTGTGGTTCAGCCGTGAATCCGCTGCGCGTGTCTGAGGCTAAGTCGCCGGACGCGTTTGTTACATTATAAGTGTGCGCTCCCTGCTTAGCGACTGCGCTCTGCCAGAAGCGACGTTTATGCAACGATCTTTCATGTAATTGACAGCAAAGCACAGGATTTTTCCGCGAGTATGGCAGCCAGATGCCGGTAAAAGTCGGTTTTTAGTGCGAAAGCGGATATGATCTATTCCTGCAAAGGAATTGTTTCGTATGAAGTCGGGAGATAAACCTGCCTGCGATCCATTCGTCAGTTTGCAAATAACCAAACATTGTCGTTCCACCGTTCTGCCATCCAGCCGCTTATCCACCACTTCTATGACGTATTCCGTCGCGCTTCAATTCGCCGCCAAAACCGATACGGGCTTGGTACGTGCGCATAATGAAGATGCGATAGAGCTCAGTGCCGAGGGGCAGGCCGTAGTGTTGGCGGATGGGATGGGCGGCTACAACGCCGGAGAGATTGCCAGCGGCATCGCCACCACGGTATTTCGCTCGGTGCTGGAGCAGCAGCTCATGCAATTGCAGCAGAAGGGGCGTGCTGCCAGCAGCAAGGGTATGCAACGCCTGATCGCCGATGCGGTGTATGCCGCGAATCAGCAAATCCTTGAGGTCGCGCGCCTGCAACCGCAGTACAGCGGGATGGGGACGACGTTGGTCGCTGCCTTGTTTCATCACGATAAAGTGATCGTCGCGCATGTCGGCGACTCGCGCGCATATCGATATCGACGTGGACAACTGAGCCAAATCACGCGTGATCATTCACAACTGCAGGAACAGATCGATGCCGGGCTGGTGAGTCCGGAATGGGCCAGGTTTGCGCCGAATAAAAACCTGATCACGCGCGCGCTCGGCGTTGCTGTGCAGCTCGAAGTTGAAGTGCATGATTACCAGACCGAGGTGGGCGATATCTATCTGCTGTGTTCGGATGGCTTGTCCGACATGCTGGCGAGTGAACAGATGAGCGCCATGCTCGCCGATAACGATAGTGATCTTGAATTATTATGTAGCTCGCTGGTGCAAGCGGCGAACGACAACGGCGGGCGCGATAATATTTCGGTTATTGTGGTGAAAATTGATGCGAGTTTAGCTGCGCCGCCAGGCTGGTGGCCGCGCCTGATCGGCAGATTCAAGTCTTGAATGGGAAGTCCCGATCGGACTTAAAAAGTTTGAACGCTGGTTTGAGCGCGTCATATTGTTATTGAGCCGTTGCTAACTGGTTATGTGAAGTAAGAAAGGATGCTGGAAAAGGTATGGCCACGATTACTTTGGCAAAAGACGGAATCGCTTTGCAGGAATTTACCCTGTCGAAAGAGCGCGTCACTATCGGGCGGCGCGCCTACAACGACATCGTCATCGACGCGGCAGGCATCAGCGCTGAACATGCGGTGATCATTTCGCACCCGGTCGGATGCTATTTCGAAGATTTGGGTAGCACCAACGGCAGCCAGCTCAAGGGGCAGCCAGTCAAAAAGCACCTGTTACAAGATAGTGATGTGATTCGGCTCGCCGGTCACACCCTGCAATACTCGGTAAATGACAGTGCCACTGTCTGGACTAGCGATGCGCTGTTGACGCCTGCGGACGATGATGCGCCTGCAGAAGTGCTGGGCGATATTCAGCAAATTACAGAGCCCTCGTATCGCGATCCGTTTGACGCCATCATGAATACAAATGCAGTCATCAAAATCCTGAACGGCGCGCATGCCGGCAAGGAAATCGCGCTGACCAAAGCCTTGACTACGATAGGTCGACCGGGTCGTCATGTCGCGGTATTCGCCAGCAGCCCGCAAGGTTGCAGCCTGACGCATGTGGAGGGCGCTGACTACCCGATAGTCAATGGCGCGACCATCGGTGCGCAGACACGAAGCCTCACAAATGGCGATCAAATTCATCTGGCCGGTACCGACCTGGTATTTTTACAAGAGGCTTGATCAGTTCGGGGCAAAGGCAGCGCATTTGTGTCGCGCTGCACTGCGGCAGGACAAAATTTTTAGCCTGATGTGACCAAATTTGGCTTCGGCTAAACCAAAATTGTTACTTTTCGTTAAATATTATTATTAATTTATTAAGAATTTGATGGATTTGGGGTGGCACAGCGATTGCTGTATGACTGTCAGGGTGGAAAAGCTACCTGTATTCCCAAACCAGGAGAGATAAATGAAATCGATGAAAATGATGAAGAAAGCACAAAGCGGTTTTACGCTGATCGAGTTGATGATCGTTGTAGCGATTATCGGTATTTTGGCGGCAGTGGCGATTCCACAGTATCAAAACTACGTAACGCGCGCTAAGTTGGCGAAAGTAACGGCAGCGATTGATCCAGTCAAACTTGCGTTGGCTGAATTCATGCAAAATAACGCAGGTGCTCCTCCTACTACAGCTAATAACTGGGCGAGCTTGGGTCTGGGTAGTGGTCCTTCAACAACTAATGAGGTTAGAGTCATCGGTGTAACGGCTGCCTCGGGTGGTACCGGCGGTGCGATTACGACTGAACTGCAAAATATCGGAACAGGGTATGACACAGTGGTACTGAGCTTTACTCCATCTCAAGGTGCTGAGCAAACCGCAATAAATTGGACCGTGACCTGCAGTGCAGCAACTCCTAGCCCTGCCACTGTGGCAAAAGTATTTGGTGGTGCTGGTTGCTAAATTACTTCGCTTTGGCTTAGAAAAAAGGGATCCAGATTGGGTCCCTTTTTTAATTTTTACACAAATGTATTTTGTTATTTTAGGCACCAAATAAGTGATATGAATAAGAGGAGAGGAGCTTATACCAAAGTAGCGGCTATTATCGGGCTGACTTTTTTTGTACTCGCTCTTTATTTACCATTCATAAATAATTTAGTAGTTTTTGACGACCATGGAATATTTACCAATTTGGTTGTGTATGACTATGCGCAGAATCCATTTGATCTTAGACCCCGCACATTTCCTTATTTCACTCTAGGCTTAATACACGTATTGAGTGAGAGTCTGGTTGAAAATCGCATATTTAGTTTATTGCTTCATATTGCTTGTGCTGGCTTGTTGTTCATGTTGCTACGCATTCTGCTTACTGCAGCACTCACCCTCAATAGAAAGGAAGGGTACTTAGGTCTGCCTCGCTACAAGTCGATTTACTGGTCTAGTGTAGTAATCGCGCTCGGATTTTCCATTCATCCGATCTCTGTTTACGGCGCTGGCTATCTCGCACAACGTACCATCCTTTTCGCAACACTCTTCTCCTTACTTTCACTCTGGTTTTATCGTCGTTCTTTTGCCGAGCATCGCAATACCGATATCATCACCGCCGCCTTGTTTTATACGCTGGCCGTCTTTTCCAAAGAACACGCCATCATGCTGCCTTTGGCCGCCTTGCCTTTAGCCGCACTATACGAAGGAAATTGGCGCACGCATTTCAAGCGCATGGTTTTGTTTTTGGTGCTTTGCGCGCCTGCAGCACTGACGGTCTTGTTCGCAACTAAACATATAGTCGCAAGTAGCTATGAGCCAGATATAGCCGCGATGCTGCCGCAGATGCAAAGCATTGCAGTAATGGCGCAATCTCGTGGTGAGTGGCTGGTTAGTATCATCTTGCAGGCAGGTTTTTTCTTCGATTATCTGGCGTATTGGATCGTGCCTGATGTGCGTGTGCTGTCGGCGGATATGCGCTTTGATTTCGTACATATCTGGTCGTCCTGGTGGATATTTCCGAAGGCATTTCTGTTTTTTTTGTCGCCGCTGGCCGCGATTTATTTCTTACGTAAGAAGGGCTTGATCGCGCTGTTTTGCTGCGGTTATCTATATGCCTGGTTCCTGTTCATGACGGAACTGGCTGCAGTACGCTTTCAGGAGCCCTTTGTTTTATATCGTAGTTATCTGTGGGCACCTGGTTACGCGATGATGCTGGTGGCAGTATGCGCGCGGGTGCCGCGACGATGGTTGTTGCTGGCAGCCATGCCATTGTTCGTGATCTTGTTCATGCTGGCCAGAGACAGATTGAGTAGTCTGGAGACTGAGGCGAATGTATGGAAGGATGCCGCCGCTAAGCTGGAATCGCCGACGCTCGTAGGTAGCGACCGTATTTTTTATAATCGCGGATTAGCGTATTTGCGTGAGAAGCGATACGACGATGCGATTGCTGATTTTTCACGCACGGTGCAACTGAGTCCGAAAGTTGCCCAAGCTTATTACAATCGCGCTTTGGCTTATTATTCGGCGGAAAAGTATACGGAAGCGATGGCAGATCTGGACCATGCTTTGTCGCTGAATGCCAAGGATGCTTCTGCGCATTACATGCGCGGCTTAATTCTGGAGCGTGATGGATGTACTGCGGCCGCCAAGCAGGCATATGTTGCCAGCATGGCGATGGGCAATTACCTTGCTAAGCTAAAGCTGGAGGAGGGGGAAAAGAAAAATGTAGTGTCCGGACGACAACGCGAGTCTGCTACCAGCACTTGCGCTAGCTGACGGGAAGCGTTACGAGGCGCTTTTATGAAGAACCAAGGCTACCATCAGTAGTAGACCAGCTCCCCGACTTCCCACCATGCTTTTCCTCAACCCGGATGTCCGTCATCACCATCCCCCGATCCACCGCCTTGCACATATCATAGACCGTCAACAAGCCAACTTGCACAGCGGTCAGTGCTTCCATCTCGACTCCGGTTTTACCAAAAGTTTCAACTTGTGCGGTGCAAGCGACGCTAGCCTTGGCTTCGTCCACCGTAAAGTCGACCGTGACGCGCGTCAACGCGAGTGGATGGCATAAGGGGATCAGGTCGCTGGTGCGCTTGGCGGCCATGATGGCGGCGATGCGGGCGATGCCCAGTACATCACCTTTCTTCGCGGTACCGGAAGTGATGATGGCCAGCGTTTCTGCTTTCATGCGGATGGTGCCGCTGGCGATCGCGATGCGGTGAGTTTCGTTCTTGCTGCCAACATCGACCATATGCGCCTGGCCGGAGGCATCGAAATGGGTCAGGCCGTCGTTGGCTGCAGTGTTGTCTTTGTGTGTAGTCATGATGGCAAAGGGAGCGGTTGGTACGAGAAGTGGAACGATTGCAATGAGCGGGTATCATAGCATCGTGAAACTGAAATTCATTCTTCCTTCTGCTATTTCTTCACGACCTCCTATGCTGCGCACGCTGGCGCTGGCAGGTTTGCTGGCGCTTTCTGCTGCGCCGGTCCTGTTGGCGCCGGGTCTTGCGCAAGCGCAATCTCTGCCCAGTCTGGGCGATACCGAACGTGATGCTTTGTCGCCGTTGATGGAGCGCAAGCTGGGTGAACAGATTATGCGCGAGATCAAGCGCAACCGTGATTATCTGAGCGATGCGCCCTTGCACGAATATTTGAATAATCTTGGCACCAGCCTGTTGACGGTACGGCCCGAGGCACGCGGTGAGGCGCAATACGATTTCTTCTTTTTTGCCGTGCGCGATCCGATGCTGAACGCGTTTGCGCTGCCGGGCGGCTTTATCGGTGTGCATTCGGCGCTGGTACTGGCGGCGCAGAATGAATCCGAACTGGCGTCGGTGATGGCGCATGAGATCGGTCACGTTGCACAACGTCATATTGCGCGCATGCTGGGCAAGCAAAAGCAGGATATGTTGATCCCGCTGGCCGCGATGGTGTTGGGGGCCTTGGCCATCAGTTCCAGTCCGGATGCCGGGATGGCGATGATTATGGGTGGACAGGGCCTGGCGATACAACGTCAGCTCAATTTCAGCCGCGATGCCGAACGTGAAGCCGATAGGGTGGGGCTGGAGATCATGCGTGAAGCCGGGTTTGAAACGACCGGCATGATTAACTTCTTTGGTCGTCTGCAAACCGCCAGCCGTAACTATAGCGATAATGCCCCGCCGTATTTGCGTTCACACCCGATGACAACCGAGCGTATCGCGGACATTCAGGCGCGCACCCGCGATGGTCGTTATCGCCAGCATGCGGATAGTCTGGATTTCCCTTTGATACAAGCGCGGGTAAGAGTACTGCAGGATTCCAGTCATCAGGGCTTGCTGGACGCAAATGCTAGTTTCGAACGTCAGTTGCAGCTTAAAACGCGCACAGCGACCGTCGCTGCCAAGTACGGTCTGGCGGTGGTTGCGTTGAAGCAGAACAACCCGGCCAAAGCGCAAGGCTTGTTGAATGAAGCGCGGACCGCTTTGAGCAATGGCTCGCCGGGTGCCAAGAGTGCAGTGCTGTCCAGTCTGGCCATCGATATCAAACTAGCCGCACATCAGCCGCGCGAGGCGGTGCAGGAAGCGGAAGTGGCACGCAATCAATTCCCGCTTTCGCGTGGTATTGCGCATCAGTATGCCGACGCCTTGTACGCCGCCGGTCGTTACGACGAGGCCGCTGCTTATTTGCGTGACCAGGCACAGTTGTACCGGCAGGATGCGCAATTGTATGAGCGTCTGGCCAAGGTTTATTCAGCTTTGAAGATGCAGGCACTGCAGCATCTGGCGCTGGCTGAGTCGTATGCCTTGAACGGCAGCCTGTCGGCTGCGTTGGATCAGTTGTCGATTGCGCGTAAAGCGCCGGACGCATCGTTCTACGATCAGTCGATGATAGATGCGCGTGAGCGCGAAATTAAAGCGCAGCGTCTGGAAGAAATCCGCCAGGAAAAAGAGGGCTTTACCGGTTAAGTGCTGCTAGGCGCGTGGCCGTGCGATGAAGTGAAAACGGCTGCCGAGTTCGGCATCGCCAAGGTACTGCAGGCTGACTTTGTTTGCGCCTGTTTGTAGCGTCAAGGCTGCGCTGCGTCCCTGTTGCGCCAGCCAAGTCAGCAACTGCTCATCCGTAAGTGGCGCGTCGTCTTGCGCTATCAGCGGCAAGCACTGCGCCATATCCCTGTCATCCAGCACGGCGAATTGCGTGTCGCTTTGCAAAAACAATCTCGTACTCAGATAAGCTGCGCTAATTGGCCCCAGCGGCTGTGCCGTGTGCAGCACAAAGCCATGCGCGGGCTCGGTATGGGCGATGTAGGGGGCAACTTCGAGGTCGACATACACGCGTTGCGGACCGTTCTGGAAGTACCAGCGACCTTGTGCATCGTGCGTGTAATTGCGCTGGATAAATCCAAGCAGGGCGGGATGAGTGATTTTGTCGCCGGGCAATTGCTGCGCTTGTGCGGTTTCATTGCGCATACGCCAGTTGCCGCGGGCATCGAGGGCGAGCCAGCCATAGCAATGCGGGACGTTCGGCCACTTCGCCAATGCCTGTGCAACGATCGCGTCCATTTCACCTCCTCAGCTGGCAACACCTTGCAGAAATCTGACCATGCGTTGTGGCAGCCAGTTCAAGGTCCCCGGCACGGAACCGACAGCAAAGCCGACATGGCCGCCATGTTCAGGATATTCCAGAGTGACGCGGTCGGATGCTTTATTCGGTAAATATTGCGCCGGCAAGAAAGGGTCGTTGCGCGCGTTCAGCACCAGCGTCGGTACGGTGATGTCGGCGAGTACGTGTTTGGCACTGGCTCTGTGCCAGTAGTCTTCGGTGTTCTGGTAACCGTGCAAGGGTGCGGTCACGATATTGTCGAACGCATACAGATCACGCGATTGCATCATTTGTTCACGGTTGAACAGATCGGGGAATTGCGCCAGCTTGGCCAGACATTTGGGTTTCAGCGTTTCGAGGAAGATACGCGTGTAGATCATATTGAAACCACGCGACAAGGCCTTGCCGCCGCCAGCCAGATCAAGCGGTGCAGAGATGGCACAGGCGGCATCGACGATTTCTGCCCGATGTTGCGATTCGCCCAGCCAGCGCAGTAGTGCATTGCCACCCAGCGAGACTCCGGTCGCATAGAATTTGTTGGCGCCACGGGTCCGCGCATAAGGCACCAGACGTTGCAGTATCCAGTCGATTTCTTGCGCGTCACCCGAGTGGTAAAAGCGCGGCGCGTGGTTTAATTCGCCGGAACAGCCGCGGAAGTGGACTACCGCACCCGACCATCCCAGACTTGTGATATGTGCCATCAGCGCACGCGCGTAGTGGCTATCGGATGAACCTTCCAGCCCGTGAAATAAAACGATAAATGGCAAGTCTTTGCGGCCGTCGACAAAATCGAGATCGATGAAATCACCATCCGGTGTATCCCAGCGTTCGCGCCGATAACTGACCTCAGGTTTGCTGATGCACTTGGCCGGATAGATGGTTTGCAAATGGCCGCCGGGCAGCCAGCATGGAGCAGGGTAGTTCATTGCTAGCTTAATCCTGGAAGTTCTTATGCATACTGATGGATGCGACAACAGCGACGCAGGAAAATGCGTCGGCTGCAGCGCTGCTTAGTGCAAGACCTTGCTGGCGACCAGCTCCGGCCGTGGCTTGCCCGGTGCGATGGAAGCGTGGTGCAGCACGATGCGCCAACCCAAAGGCGTTTTGATATAGACGTTGGTGGCGATGATGTGAATGTCGCGTTGCGTATCTGTCGTGTTCACGGTCTCGATCAGATTGTGTACGGCATTCATCGTATTCTGTGACGCATGCAATTGCGTCGGGCGGATATGGACGCCGCCGCGGGTAAAGATTTCCTCCCATGAGGCACGGATCGCAGCATAGCCGATCAGGCGCGTGCCATCAGGGTGGATGCAGACGATTTCTTCATCGTCCGCCCACAAGGCCATCAATGCATCCAGATCGGCACGGCCAATCGCATCGTACAGCGCGACTTCGATGTCGTCTGCAGTACCGAACTGTTTGCGGGCTTTGGGCATGGTGGTCTTAGTGGTGGTGTACGACTGCGCCTGGTTTCAGGCGATACACGGTGCCGCAGTACGGGCATTTTGCTTCGCCGCCGTGCGATAACTCGAGGAACACGCGTGGATGCGAGCTCCATGCCGGCATCGCCGGATTTGGGCAATATGCCGGCAAGTCCTTGCCGTCGAGTTCGATTGCTGATGCGTTTACTTCTGTCATTTCATTCTCCGAATTACTGGTTGTAGTCTTGATACTTAATTTTGTGTGCGGCTGATTATGCTGATTAAACGATGGTCAGCCAATGGCTGTACTGCGGTGCCTTACCGGCGACCACGTCGAAGAACAGCGATTGCAGCTTGGTCGTGATCGGGCCGCGTTTGCCGTCGCCGATCTGACGATTGTCGAGTTCACGTATCGGCGTGATTTCTGCTGCGGTGCCGGTGAAGAAGGCTTCGTCGCAGCAATACATTTCATCGCGGGTGATACGCTTTTCAATGACTTCGATGCCGAGGTCGCGTGCCATCGTCAGCACTGCGTCGCGGGTGATACCGTCGAGGCAGGACGCCAAGTCTGGAGTGTAGACCTTGCCGTTCTTGACGATGAAGACATTTTCGCCGGAACCTTCTGAAACATAGCCGTCGGTATCCAGCAGCAGCGCTTCGTCGTAACCGTCGGTCAGCGCTTCCTGGTTTGCCAGGATGGAATTGATGTAGTAACCGCAAGCCTTGGCGCGTACCAGCGAAACGTTCACATGGTGGCGGCTGAAGGATGAAGTTTTAACGCGTATGCCCTTGTTCAGGCCGTCTTCGCCCAGATACGCACCCCACGGCCAGGCCGCGATCGCGATGTGAATTGTGTTGCCCTTGGCGGAGATGCCGAGTTTTTCTTCGCCGATCCAGACCAATGGGCGCAGATAGCAGGTTTCCAGCTTGTTTTCGCGGACCACCTGCAATTGCGCTTCCATCACTGTTTCCAGGTCGAAAGGGATTTTCAATTGGAAAATCTTGGCTGAGTTAAACAGCCTTTCGGTATGTTCGCGCAGGCGAAAAATCGCCGTACCCTTGTCGGTCTTGTAAGCGCGTACACCTTCAAACACACCCATGCCGTAGTGCAGCGTGTGGGTTAATACATGAACGGTTGCATCGCGCCAGTCGATTAATTTGCCGTCTTTCCAAATTTTGCCGTCGCGATCAGACATCGACATTTCGGGATCTCCAGTAATTGTGCAAGTCCTCGATTTTAACGGATTCGGCTAAGCAGAAAGAATGATCATGGACATACTTGCTTGAAATATTGTGCTTTTGTGTGTTGCAACTAAGCTACTAAATCGTGGTGCAGGCAGATGAAATTATTTTTTGTTGTAAAAATTGAATCAATTTGCTGCGAGTGCTTCTAAACAGCAGATTTAAGGAGGGGAGTGCTGCATTGCGGCAATTTTCTCTATCTAATGTGGGCCGGGATTTTGGGCGTTGAGATGCGTTTTGCTCTTTTTGAGCGGGAACATAGGCATAAAACCAAGGTTTTTGCGGCATCTGGTGCGGTAAAATAGCGGTCTTTCTGATTTTTCATCTTTAACCCTCCAATTTACGAACACATGCAATTTAAAAGATTGAGCGACCTGATCGCGCGTGGTGAACTGCAGGGCAAGCGCGTTTTTATCCGTGCCGATCTCAATGTACCGCAAGACAGCAAGGGCAATATTACTGAAGACACGCGTATCCGCGCTTCGGTGCCGGCGATCCGGCAGGCATTGCAGGCCGGTGCCGCGGTGATGGTGACTTCGCACCTGGGACGTCCGGTCGAAGGCGAGTTCAAGGCAGCCGATACGCTGGCGCCGATTGCGCAGCGCCTGTCCGAATTGCTGGAACAGCCGGTAGCCCTGAAACAAAACTGGGTCGACGGTGTTGACGTAGCGCCCGGCCAAGTAGTGTTGCTGGAAAATTGCCGCGTCAATAAAGGCGAGAAAAAGAACGATGATGCACTCGCGCAGAAAATTGCCGCGCTGTGCGACGTTTATGTGAATGATGCATTCGGCACCGCCCACCGTGCCGAAGCGACGACCCACGGTATCGCCAAGTATGCGGCCGTTGCCTGCGCCGGTCCTTTGCTGGCGGCTGAGCTGGACGCATTGGGCAAAGCCCTGGGTGAACCTGCCAGTCCACTGGTGGCGATTGTGGCCGGCTCCAAAGTGTCGACCAAGTTGACCATCCTGAAAACATTGGCTGATAAAGTCGATAACCTGATCGTTGGCGGCGGTATCGCGAATACTTTCATGCTGGCAGCCGGTTTGAAAATCGGTAAATCGCTGGCGGAAGCAGACCTGGTCGGTGACGCCAAAGCAATCATAGACATGATGGCCAAGCGTGGTGCATCAGTGCCTATCCCGGTCGATGTGGTTTGTGCGAAAGAATTTGCGCCGACGGCAGCGGCCACCGTCAAGGATGTCGCGGATGTGGCCGATGACGACATGATCCTGGATATCGGTCCGAAAACGGCAGCCTTGCTGGCGCAGCAAATTGCGCAAGCGGGCACCATCGTCTGGAACGGTCCGGTCGGCGTCTTTGAATTCGACCAGTTTGCCAATGGCACCAAAACCCTGGCCTACGCGATTGCCGAATCCAAGGGCTTTTCGGTGGCTGGCGGTGGCGACACCCTGGCGGCGATTGCCAAGTACGATATCGGCGACAAGATCGACTATATCTCGACCGGCGGCGGTGCTTTCCTTGAATTCCTCGAAGGCAAAACCTTGCCGGCGGTGGCGATCCTGGAAGAACGCGCGCAGGGCTGAATGAAATAAATGCAGCAAACGGAAGCGCACAAATGATCGCGTGTCTTCCGCTGAATGTTGTACCGAACTACTGTTGAACCTTTTACTGAATTTGGAGAATTACCATGCCTCTCGTATCCATGCGTCAATTACTCGACCACGCAGCCGAAAACGGCTACGGTCTGCCTGCGTTCAACGTCAATAACCTGGAACAGGTCACGGCGATTATGGAAGCGGCGAATGAAGTCGGCGCACCGGTAATCATGCAAGCTTCCGCAGGTGCACGCAAATATGCGGGCGAACCTTTCCTGCGTCATTTGATTGAAGCAGCGGTTGAAGCCTACCCGCACATTCCGGTCGTCATGCATCAGGATCACGGCCAGTCGCCGGCAGTCTGCATGGCTGCGATCCGCTCCGGTTTCACTTCGGTGATGATGGACGGCTCGCTCAATGAAGACGGCAAATCGGTAGCCAGCTATGAATACAACGTGGAAGTCTCGCGCAAGGTCGTCGAGTTCTCGCACGCCATCGGCGTCACGGTAGAAGCGGAACTGGGCGTGCTCGGTTCGCTGGAAACCATGATGGGCGACAAGGAAGACGGGCACGGCGCGGATGGCAAGATGACGCGTGAACAATTGTTGACAGACGTCGAGCAGGCGGCAGATTTCGTCAAGAAAACCCAATGTGATGCGCTGGCAATCGCAATCGGTACTTCGCACGGTGCATACAAATTCACCAAGAAGCCAACCGGCGACATCCTCGCGATTGAACGTATTCGTGAAATCCACACCCGCATTCCAAACACCCATCTGGTGATGCATGGTTCGTCATCGGTGCCACAGGAATTGCTGGCGGAAATCCGCGAATTCGGCGGCGACATGAAAGAAACCTATGGCGTGCCGGTGGAAGAAATCCAGGAAGGCATCAAGAACGGCGTGCGCAAGATCAATATCGATACCGATATCCGCCTCGCGATGACCGGTGCGATCCGTCGTTACTTCATCGAGAACCCATCCAAGTTCGATCCGCGCGATTACCTGAAACCGGCACGTGAAGCGGCCAAGCAAGTATGTAAGGCACGTTTCCTGGCATTCGGTTGCGAAGGACAGGCGGCCAAGATCAAGCCACTGCCTTTGGAAAAAATCGCAGAGAAATACAAAAAAGGCGAACTGGCGCAAATCATTCAATAAGCTTCTGTAGAATTTGCCCTTAGTAAATTATTCGGTAGTGCCAGAGTGCATACCTCAGCCATCGGCGATTCCTGGAATCGCCGTTTCAGATTTATGGAAACGTCATGACTAGTCTGTATCAATCCACCATTACTTCATTGCCTTTACTCGGTCGCGGCAAGGTTCGCGAAAATTACGCGGTTGGCGACGACAAGATTTTGATCGTTACCAGCGATCGTTTGTCCGCATTCGACGTGGTGATGAATGAGCCGATTCCAACCAAAGGCCAGGTGCTGAATCAGATGTCTGATTTCTGGTTCGAGAAACTGAAAGATATCGTGCCAAATCATTTGACCGGTATCGCACCTGAATCAGTGGTGGCACCAGACGAAGTGGCGCAAGTGAAGAATCGTGCGGTGGTCGCCAAGCGCTTGCAACCGATACTGGTGGAAGCCGTTGTGCGCGGTTACCTGATCGGTTCCGGCTGGAACGATTACAAAGCGAGCGGTGCAGTCTGCGGCGTGGCATTGCCGGCCGGTCTGAAGCAGGCGGAAAAACTGCCGGAGCCGATTTTCACACCGGCGGCGAAAGCAGAGATGGGTGAGCATGATGAAAACATCACCTTCGCCGATATGGAGCAACGCATCGGCAAGGAGCTGGCGCACAAAATCCGTGACGTCAGTATCAAGCTGTACAAAACCGCTGCAGACTATGCGGCAACGCGCGGCATCATCATTGCCGATACCAAATTCGAATTCGGTCTCGATAAAGACGGTACCCTGCACCTGATGGATGAAGTGTTGACGGCTGATTCCTCGCGCTTCTGGCCGGCGGATTCCTATGCAACCGGCATTTCGCCACCGTCGTTTGACAAGCAATTCGTACGCGACTACCTGGAAACACTGACCGAGTGGAAAAAGACCGCACCGGCACCAGCATTGCCGGCTGACGTCATTGAAAAAACCGGTGCCAAGTATCGTGAAGCACTGACCCGTTTGACTGGTGAAGAACTGAAAGGTTGATATGGCAGACGCATTGACGACTAAGCCGGTGGTCGGCGTAGTAATGGGTTCTTCATCCGACTGGGATGTGATGCAACATGCGGTAGCGATCCTGAAGGACTTCGGCATTGCGCATGAAGCCCAGGTGATTTCCGCGCATCGCATGCCGGACCAGATGTTTGCCTATGCCGAATCCGCACGCAGCCGCGGCTTGCGCGCCATCATCGCCGGTGCCGGCGGTGCGGCGCATCTGCCGGGCATGCTGGCCGCCAAAACCATCGTGCCGGTACTCGGTGTGCCGGTACCATCCAAATACCTGCGCGGCGAAGATTCCCTGCTGTCCATCGTGCAAATGCCGAAAGGCATCCCGGTGTCGACTTTCGCAATCGGTGAGGCCGGTGCGGCGAATGCGGCACTGGCTGCGATTGCCATCCTCGCCACCACCGACGACAAACTGGCGGCCAGCCTGGAAGAATTCCGCGCCAAACAAACGCAAATCGCTGTAGAAATGACCCTGCCGACATGAGCCCGACGAAACTCCCACCTTTGAATCCTTCTGCAACCCCAGGTACCTGGCTGGGCGTGATGGGCGGCGGCCAGCTCGGCCGCATGTTTGCCCATGCTGCGCAACAAATGGGCTTCAAGGTCGCCGTGCTGGAACCGGCACTCGACTGCCCGGCCAGCCACGCTGCTGATTACCTGCACTGCGCCGATTACACCGATAGCGATGCGCTGGTGAAGCTGGCCGGCCAATGTGTGGCGGTCACGACTGAATTTGAAAACGTCTCGGCCAAGAGCCTCGGCTTTCTGGCGGAGCGTACCTTTGTGGCACCGTCAGCCGATTGCGTTTCGATTGCGCAGGATCGCATGGCAGAGAAGCGCTTCTTCATTGAATGCGCCACCACTTCCGGCGTGTTTCCGGCCTCGCACAAAGAAATTAATTCCGCCGCCGATATCGATGCAGTGTCGGATGATTTATTGCCCGGCATTCTGAAAACGGTGCGCATGGGCTACGACGGCAAAGGCCAAGTACGCGTCAAGACGCGTGAGGAATTGCATAACGCGTATGCCGGTATGAATGGCGTGGCCTGCGTGCTGGAAAAAATGCTGCCACTGGCGTATGAGATTTCGGTACTGGCGGCACGTGGTGCTGATGGCAAGGCCTTGGTGTATCCGATTGCTGAAAACGTACACCGTAACGGCATCCTGTTTACCACCACGGTACCAGGCCCGAACATTACCGCCGCATCGGCTGAAAAAGCACAAGCGGCAACGCTGGCTGTGATTGAGCAGCTCGGTTATGTCGGCGTGCTGTGCATAGAATTCTTTGTGCTGACCGACGGTTCGCTGGTCGTCAATGAAATGGCACCGCGTCCGCACAACAGCGGTCACTACACTATCGATGCCTGCATCACCAGCCAGTTCGCGCAACAGGCACGGGCGATGGCGCGTCTGCCGCTCGGTGATGTGCGTCAACATTCACCGGCTGCGATGCTGAACATTCTGGGTGACATCTGGTTTGAAGGTGATTCCGACACCGCACGTGAACCGGCCTGGGATCAGGTACTGGCTTTGCCGGGTGCGAATCTGCATCTGTATGGCAAAGACACCGCACGTCGCGCACGCAAAATGGGCCACATCACCTTTGTCGCGGCCACGCTGGCAGAGGCACAAGCCAATTTGCGTAAAGCCTGTGACATCCTTGGCATAGACGCCTGATTAGTATCGAGCAAGTGATCCATGCCTGAAGAACAACTGGACTGGCCAGCGATACACGATGCAGCGCGCCGGCTGGAGCAGGGCGAGCTGGTCGCTTTTCCGACCGAGACTGTGTATGGTCTCGGTGCGGATGCGGAAAACCCGGCGGCGGTAGCCAAGATCTACGCGGCCAAAGGGCGGCCATCGAATCATCCTGTCATCGTGCATATCGCACCAGAAGCCGACCTCGCTTACTGGGCGCAGGCGATTTCTACCGACGCGCGCAAACTGATCGCGGCGTTCTGGCCTGGCCCGCTCACACTGATTTTGAAACGCGCAGCACACATACCGGATACCGTATCCGGCGGTCAGGATTCGATCGGTGTGCGTTGTCCATCGCATCCGGTGGCGCAAGCTTTATTGCGTTCCTTCAAAAATGGCAAAGGCGGGGTGGCAGCACCATCCGCCAATAAATTCGGCCACGTCAGCCCGACTACCGCTCAACACGTGCGCGATGAATTTGCTGCGGATGCAGATAGTTTGCTGAGCTGCATACTGGATGGCGGGCAAAGCGAAGTCGGGATTGAATCGACGATTGTAGATATGTCGCGTGGTCATGCAGTCTTGCTGCGCCCAGGGCATATCAGTGCGGCACAGATCGCGGCAGTGCTAGGCTCCGCGCCGGCATTGCCGGATCAGGGCGCGCCACGTGCGTCCGGCACGCTCGAGTCGCATTACGCACCGCACACACCGGTGGCGATGGTCGACGGCGAACACTTGCTGGCGATATTGCAAAAGCTCTACAGCTGCGGTCGACGGGTTGCCTTGATACAGCACGCCGCAGATGCGATCCCGCCGGTTGCTGCGAATATGTCGATGCCCGTTACGCCGACCGCCTATGCGCATGATTTGTATGCCGCCTTGCGCGCGATGGATGAAGTGCATGCCGATGTCATCGTGGTAGAGACACCGCCTGCGGATGCCGCATGGAGTGGCGTGAATGACAGATTGCGCCGCGCGGCACATGATTCGGCAGGGATATTGCAGCAGCTGTTGCAGTAAGCGCCACATAGCCGCGCCAGCGCCATACGGCGCTATTCAACACCAAGCAATCTTTATTCAGTCAGGAAGCGACCGCCATGGAACACCAGTGGCGCTTGCGCACGCACATCGCAGCACTCGACCTCACCGACAAAAATAACGTGATCACCTTCCGGATAGCGGCTGCGGTTATGGCATTCGAACCAGGCCGCAACGCCGGACAGAATCGGCAAGCCGGTAGGTGATAAAGTGAAGTCGACACCTGCAAAACGATCTTCGCTAGGCTTGGAGAATGTCTTCGCTAGCTCAGCTTGATCGGACGCCAGAATATTAATGACGTAATGCGAGTTGCCGCTGAATACCGGCATGCTTTTGGCGGCCTGATTCAGGCTCCACAAGACCAGCGGCGGATTGAGTGAGACGGAATTGAATGAACTGGCGGTCAGGCCGAGGAAGCTGCCGTCTGCCAGACGGGTCGTGATAATGGTCACGCCGGTAGCAAATTGCGACAAAGCTTCGCGGAAGTGGCGCGCATCCATCACAGGTGCAGCCTTAGGTGAAGAAGAAATAGACATCGATGTTCCAGGAAATTTCATCCATTATGCCGAAAAAGGATGGGGGATGGAGAAACGCCTCGCTAGGAACAGGGCTTTTTCATAAAATGATGTCAGCGGAGAACATTGAATATGACCCTTTTTGAACTTTTACGTGACCGTGCAAAACAACAACCGATGATGATCGCTTCGCGCTCGAGCCGGCGCGTGGTGACCTATCGTAAATTCTGGTCGCGCATAGAGCGCGGTACCGCTCGCTTGAAAAGCGAATGGAACGTAGAAGCGGGCGATACCGTTGCCTATTGGGGTTTGGGGCATCAGGATGCGTTGATGCTCTACATCGCGACGGCGCGTTGTGGCGCACGTTTGTTGCCACTAGAGCACCCACCTATGCAAGCCGCCAGTGCCGACATCCTGCGCCAGATCCCGGTCAAGCTCTTATTGCATGACGACGAATTGGTTTTTGCGCAGCCGCCAGCGGTGCCCACGCTGGTCAATTTGTCGTCGCTGATCGCGACCCGCTGCCATCACACGCCTGAGATAGAAGAAGATGCGCACAGCGTCAGTCTGCTGACTCTGTCCGGCGCTGAGGATGGCGGCTTTCAAGTGCAGGAGCAAAGTCTGCAACAACTGTCATCCGTCGGCACCGCCGCAGCGGCGCCAGAGTTCCGGATTAGCGCGGCATTGTTCGATACTGACGTATTCGCGCCACAGGTGTTGGCGACGCTGACAGCCGGTGGCACCATCATATTTCGCTGAAGCGACGTGGTGAGCGGGGCCGGGTATCGGTTTAATGATGGATTGACGGGTGTTTTGCATGCTACAGGGTATGCAGGCAGCAAGAGTTTGCGCTAAAGTCGTAGGCATACATTGAGGGAGTGAACGAATGGCAATGGAAATCGCAACGCTGGGCGGTGGATGTTTTTGGTGCACGGAAGCTGTGTTCCAACAACTCAAAGGCATCAAGGCAGTGGAATCCGGGTATACCGGTGGTCATATTGAGAACCCGACCTACGAGCAGATCTGTGAAGGGACGACCGGTCATGCCGAGGTGGTACGCCTGACTTATGATCCAGAGATCATCAGCTTCCGCGAAATTCTGGAAGTGTTCTTCACCATACACGATCCGACTACGCTGAATCGTCAGGGTAACGATGTGGGTACCCAATACCGTTCGGTGATTTATTTCCAGACCCCGGAGCAGCAGGATACGGCCAAGCACGTCATTTCTGAAATGGCGAATGTGTGGGATGCGCCTATCGTGACGGAGCTGAGCCCGGCCGAGACTTACTACAAGGCCGAGGCATATCATCAGAATTACTTCCGCATGAACCCGATGCAAGGTTATTGCGCGTTCATCGTGGCACCCAAGGTCTCCAAATTTAGGAAAACCTTCAGCGACAAAATCCGCGGAGACATGATTTAAGCCGCTGAGCTAACCTAGGAGGGCTGCATCATGCATATCGAAGAGTCAGTCAAACTGGATTTCAAAGATGTGCTGATACGGCCCAAGCGTTCTACGCTGACATCGCGCCTTGATGTCGATATCTCACGCGAATTCGTTTTTCGGAATTCACACAATACCTATCGCGGCATACCCATCATTGCCTCGAATATGGATAGCACCGGCACCATGGCCATGGCGCGGGCTCTGGCCGGACATGGCTTGTCGGCGGCACTGCACAAACACTACTCGGCAGATGAACTGGCAGAATTTTTTCTGTCCTTGCAAGACAAAGGCATGACGGCGTCCAGTGCTTTCTATTCGATGGGTATCAGTCAGCTCGATTTTGAAAAATTGCGTGCGGTGATGTTGCGCACTGGCGATACGCTGGAATACCTGTGCATCGATGTGGCGAATGGCTATACCGAAGGCTTCATTAATTTCGTGAAAAAAGTACGCAAGGCCTATCCGCAACTGACCATCATGGCTGGCAATGTGGTGACGGGTGATATCACCGAGGAGCTGATCCTGGCCGGTGCCGATATCGTCAAGGTTGGCATAGGGCCGGGTTCGGTGTGTACCACGCGCAAAATGACCGGCATCGGTTATCCGCAATTATCGGCGGTGATTGAATGCGCAGATGCGGCGCACGGTTTGGGCGGACAGATTTGTGCCGACGGCGGTTGCGCGGTACCGGGTGATCTGGCCAAGGCCTTTGGCGCAGGTGCCGATTTCGTGATGCTGGGGGGAATGCTGGCCGGGCATGATGAAAGCGCCGGTGAGCTGATCGAACGCGATGGTAAAAAATTCAAACGCTTCTACGGCATGAGCAGCCGTACAGCGATGGAAAAATATGCCGGTGGGGTGGCCGAGTATCGTGCGGCGGAAGGCAAGGATGTGTTGATAGACTATCGTGGCCCGGTGGCCGATACGCTGCAGGATATCCTCGGCGGCGTACGTTCAGCCTGCACCTATGTCGGTGCGCACAAGCTGAAAGAGTTGACCAAGCGCACCACCTTCATACGCGTGACGCAGCAACTCAATGAAGTGTTCGGTAAGTCCTGAGCGTGCGTACTTAAACGCTGCTGCTTGCGGCGGCAGCGCTTTGCTCGGCGTCTTCAGCCAGCTTGCGCAAGACATGTGCCGCTGCGACCAGACCGAATGAAGCCGTGACCACCATCGCAGAACCAAAGCCAGCGCAATTCAAGCCGGTAATGCCGCTTTGCTCATCGCCGTCGACCGCGCACGCTTCCGCTGTTTCCGGGAAGCGCAAAGGTTCGCTGGAAAAGACCGCATTGATCCCAAATTTGTTTTTTGTGCCGCGCGGGAAACCGTGTTCGGCGCGCAAACGCTTGCGCACTTTCGCCAGCAGCGGTTCCTGTTCGGTACGGCACAGATCGAGCACTTCGATCCGGGTCGGATCGATCTGACCGCCAGCGCTGCCGATGGTGACCAGTTTTAAACCATGCCGACGGCAATACGCGATCAGCGCGGTTTTGGCGCGTACATTATCGATCGCATCGATGATGTAATCGTAGTGATGCGCCGCGATCATTTGGTCCAGATTATCGGCGGTGAGGAAGTCTTCAATTTCGTGCACCACGCAATACGGATTGATTTGCGCAATGCGTTCCGCCAGCGCCGTGACTTTGGCTTTACCCAGCGTATCAGTCAGCGCATGGATTTGGCGGTTGATATTCGATTCGGCCAGATTGTCCAGATCGATCATGGTGATCTGGCCGATGGCACTGCGTGCCAGTGCTTCCACTACCCAGGAGCCAACCCCGCCTACACCCACTACGCACACATGGGCGTTACGGAAGCGTTCGAGGGCAGCGGCGCCATACAGGCGTGCAATGCCGCCAAAACGGCGATCAAAATCGATATCAGGGACGGCGGTAAGAGGGGCGGTGGCAATGGAATTCATCCCGCCATTTTAACGGAGGACGGCGCTACATTTAGGTTTGATGATTCTTTGGCAAGCGCAGAACTGCGATATTCTCGAAAATGCTTGCGCTGGATCAAGACTGCAGGCGCTCAGGGCGGATAATCTGTCCATGCAGTGTGCAGTTGCGCGTGTCGCTTTACAATGAGCGCAAGAACACCATGTCGGGTGCTGTCAGCTGTAAACATGATGGTGCCGTATAAGGAGAAAACTAAGCATGTCGATTGCAGATATCCGTACCGATTACACGCAGGCCGCATTGTCGGAGCGCGATACCAACCCGGACCCGGTCGCGCAGTTCGCCACCTGGTTTGCTGAAGCATTACGCGCTGAAGTGCCGGAGCCGAATGCGATGAGCGTTTCCACGGTCGCCGCGAATGGCCGGCCGTCATCGCGTATTTTGCTGATCAAGGATTTCGACCAGCGCGGTTTTACCTGGTTTACCAATTACGACAGTCGTAAAGGGCAGGAGCTGGCGCAGAATCCGCATGCCGCCTTGCTGTTCCACTGGATCCCGCTGGAGCGCGAGGTGCGCATCGAGGGCAAGGTGGAGCGTGTCAGTCGCGAAGAGAGTGAGCAATACTTCCACAGTCGTCCGGTTGGGAGCCGCCTCAGCGCGCTAGCCTCTTCGCAAAGCCAGCCGGTTGCCGACCGTGCAACGCTGGAAGCGCAGTACGCTGAAGTGGAAGAACAGTATGGCGAACATCCGCCGCGCCCTGAGCATTGGGGTGGTTATCGCCTGAAGCCGGATTACGTCGAATTCTGGCAAGGCCGTCGTTCGCGCCTGCATGACCGTATCGTGTACACGCTGGATCAGAACGGCAACTGGCAGCGCCATCGTTTGCAGCCGTAAGCGTTTCAGCAGGTAATAAAAAAGCCGCTTTCCTGAGGAAGCGGCTTTTGTTTTTGCAGACCGGGTGTTGCAAAGGACTTACTTGGCGTCCTTGATATCCTTGCAGCTGGCTTGCGGCGGGATGATGCCCCATTCAACCACGACTTTGGGACCGTTGGCTTTCTTGGTCCATGGTATTTCCAGCGTACCGTGTTCGGTGGTTTGCGCCATCAGTGCAATCACGTCGATGCCGATGTCGTCGGCATTGATTTCACTGCGGTTGATCGCAACCAGCATCCCGCATTTCTCGGCTTTTTCTTCATTGATCCATGGTGATTTATGGAAGTCGCCATCGATGAATACCTGCACCTGTGGTCCGATATGGGTCGCGATATTGCCGCCCAGCCAGGTGTCGGCAGCGACCAGCGTCAATGGAGTTTGCATATGCGCTTGCCATTGTGCGTGCACCAGACGTGATACTTCAGCGCCGGGGAAGGTAGCGCGGCTGGCGCGACCTGACTTGTCCGCCAGTGGGCCGCGTGCCAGGCCGTAGCCGGCAGCACCCAGAATCTGGAACAAGACCACCACGATGATGGTCTTGCGCAGCAGCGCTGCATCATTGCCGGTACGGAAAATCCAGAAGGAATAGAAACCGAACAGCACAAAGAAGGTGGTGGCCCAGTGTGCTGCCAGCGGGATCTTCATGGAGCCGGCGATCAGCAGCGTCAGCGCTAGTGGTGCCAGACCGATAAACAGCAGGAAGAAGCGGTCCGAAGCAGCCAGTTCGCTGGCGATTCTGGCCGGGCGGGCCGACTTAGGCGTCAGTCGGTATTGGCGTGCGGCCCAGAGCGCGATGATGGCGACTGCCAGCAGCAACGCGCCGATACGTCCCAGATTGGTCAGCAGGAAGCCGAGCAAATCCTGAATTTCCAGCCAGTAAGTCGCGAGCGGTTCCATTTCGCCACCAGCGTACGAGATCGGGCCGGCGGTTTGTTGCTTGAGCCACAGCAGATGTGGCGTCACCATCGCCAGCAGGATGGCGGTCGAGAGTGCGATGCCTTTCCATGTTTTGGCGCGCAGCAAGTGGCCGGTCAGCAGCAAATACAGGAAGAAGGCGGCGAACTGGATCAGTGCGCTGTATTTGGTCAGGAAGGCGCAGCCGCAGAAGAAGCCGAGTGCCGCCCAGGCCTTCATGCTGTCATAGCGGGTAGCACGGTAAAACATCCAGATGGCACCGGCGACCGACCACAGTTGCATCGTATTGTGATTGTTCATCACGCCGCGCACGGTGAAGTAAGCGATCAGGGAAACCAGCAGGGTAGCGACCAGTGCCCGGCTTTGCGTTGTCATTTCGCAACCGAGCTTCCAGACCAGCCACAAGGTCAGCACGACGCTCAACTGGCCGGTAAAGAAGGTCAGCCAGACCGGGCGGCCAAATATCGAAACCAGCCCATACAAAATCCATGATGGCAGCGGCGGGTGCTTGTAATAACCCCACTCCAGTCCACCGGCCCATACCAGCTCTTCCATATTGTCCCAGTCGGGCGCACGGTGGCTAATACCGGTGAAAAAACTCCATAAAACCAGATGCAGCAGCAAAAGTACGAGGACCAGAGGCACCAGATTGGAAGAATTCAGCGAAAACAGCCGGCTGGATTGTTGGGGCGAAGAGACTGGTTGGGTAGGCATCATCGGTAAAAAGAAGGAGAAAAGGTGTATGTCCGGCGCGGAAACTGTTCCAGTTTAGCAATCACATACTGTGGCGGTGAATTATAATCGTTGATCAGAACTCCCTTGTACGCATTTTTCGCAGAAAGCATGCTCATTTCACCGATTTCCCGGAATTGGAAGTGGCTCTGCAATTGTATCCAGAAAGGTTTTTTACATGGTGACAGTGCCAGCGCTACCCAAAAATCGTCCGGTTGATGCCCTGATTTCCTGCGTCATCCCAGCTTATAACGAAGCGGCCCATCTGGCTGATTTTTTGCGCGATTTGCGTAAAACGCTAGCCGGCTTTGCTGCGCGCTATGAAATCATCGTGATTAATGACGGCAGTAGCGACAATACCGATCAGGTGATGGCGTCCTTGCTGGGCGAGGGCGGCTTGCGCTACATCAGCTTTTCGCGCAACTTCGGGAAGGAAGCGGCCCTGTCGGCCGGTATCGATGCGGCGCAGGGCGATGCCGTGATCCTGATGGATAGCGATTACCAGCACCCGCTCGAACTGTTGCCGGAAATGACGCGCTTGTGGCAGAGCGGAATCGATATGGTGTACGGCGTGATTAGCGATCGCAGCAATGAATCACGTCTGAAGCGCTGGGGTACCGGCATGTTCTACTATTTGATGGAGTCCGGCTCGCCGATCACCATTCCGCGCAATGCCGGCGACTTCCGCCTGATGGACCGCAAAGTGGCCGATGCCTTGCGCCAGTTACCGGAACGCAATCGCTTCATGAAGGGCTTGTATGCTTGGGTCGGCTTCAGCAGCATCGCCTTACCGTTTGTACCAGCTGATCGCGCCACCGGCGTGTCGAGCTTCAACTACCGCAGCCTGAGTCGTCTGGCACTGGCCGGTGTCACGGCATTCACGACCTTGCCTTTGCGTATCTGGAGTGCGGTCGGCGTGGTGATTTCGATACTGGCGATTCTGTACGCATTCTGGATCGCCGGTGAATCGATCTTGTTCGGCAATGATGTGCCGGGCTGGTCGACGCTGGCAGCGGGTCTGATGTTCTTTTCCGGTATTCAGCTGATTTCTATCGGTGTGCTCGGCGAATATCTGGGCCGGGTCTACGACGAGGTGAAGAAGCGTCCTTTATATGTAGTGGCCCATGACATCGACAAGGGACCGGTAGCCGGCACGGGCGCGCCAAGTGATTCTATAGTCAGCGCAGGACAAGATAAGCAGCCATGCGCCTGATGGAATTGTTGCGGGTGCTGCGCTTTGGCATCGTTGGCTTGACCGCTGCGGCAGTGCATTACTGGGTCGTGATCGCGCTGGTGGAGTTACTCCACATCGCGCCTTTGCAAGCCAATGTAGGTGGATTTATCGTGGCCTTCTGGGTCAGCTACTTCGGCCATCGCTACTGGACGTTTTCAGATGCGGTCGCCAGTCATGCAAAAGGTACGCAACAATCCTTCATGCGTTTTCTGGCAGTGGCCTTGCTCGGTTTTTGCATGAATGAATTACTGTTTTATTTATTATTGCGCTATGCGGCTTTACCGTATTACGTGGCACTGGCCATCGTGGTGTTTACGGTTGCCGTCATGACCTATGTTCTGAGCCGGATGTGGGCTTTTCGCCATGCTGCACATTCGTAACCAGCGAGAGATCCAATGACACCGATTGCACTTTGTTCCGACGACTATGCGCAGAATGCCGGCATTGACGCTGGCATCCTGGCCTTGCTGGACAGCGGTCGTCTGAGTGCGGTCAGTTGTTTCAGTACGGCACCGCGCTGGCAAAGCGGTGCGGCAGCGGCCTTACGCGAACACAAGGGACAGGCCGACATGGGTTTGCATTTCAATCTGACGGAAGGTTTTGGTCAGGTCAAAATGCCTGGTCTGCATGCAGTGATCGTGCGCAGTTTGCTCAAGGGCATGAATGCCGAACGAGTGCAGCAAGAACTGGAAAGACAACTGGATGCGTTTGAAGCTGGCTTTGGTCAGCCACCGAACTTTATCGACGGTCATCAACACGTGCATCAATTGCCGGGCGTGCGGCAAATTCTATTGCAAGTCATCAAGCGTCGTTATGCCGGTCATCCGATCTGGGTGCGTAATACGGTACCGGCCGATGCCGGCTGGGGTGGCAAAGCGCAAATCCTGAAATTGCTGGGTGGACAAGCGCTGGCTGCGGGTTTGAAAGTATCGGGCATCAAGAGCAATCATGGCTTTGCCGGCGTGTATGGCTTTGACCGGGCCGACTACGATGTGTGCTTCAAGCAATGGCTGGACGCCGCACAGCCGGGCATGCTGATCATGTGTCATCCGGCGACCGAGGTCTATCCGGATGATGTCATTGCCAAACAAAGGGTGGTCGAATATCGCTACTTCCAGTCGCAGCAATATCTGGACATGCTGGCCGCCGCACAACTCAAACTGACGCGCTTATCTTCTCTCGCCTGAGATTAAAACGTATCCAGCCGATAACCGATGGTGTACACCGTCGTCAGGCGCACATTGTTGTCCAGTTTGAGCTGCAGCTTGGTACGCACCTGCGACATATGGGTATCCAGCGTGCGCGAGGTCATCATCAATTCGCGTCCCCACACTTCTTCCATAATGCGCTCGCGCGACACCAGTTGCCCGATGTTCTGGAAGAAGAGTGCGGCAATATCAAATTCCTTCGGTTTCAGATCGACCGGCTCACCGCGCAGGGTGGCGATCTTGCGCAATAAATCGAAATGGAAGATGCCGGCTTCTATCGTCGTCGCTTGCGGCGCAGGCACTGTTGCATCGGTTTCCGCTGCGTAGCGTATGCGTTTGGACAGTGCGTGGATGCGGGCGGACAACTCAGCTTCGCGGATCGGCTTGGTCATATAATCGTCAGCACCGGCCATCAGACCGGCGACGATATTTTCTTCCAGTACACGATTGGTGAGGAACATCACAATGATGCTCTCGCCAATGTGCGCTCTGATCCACTCGATCACATCCTTGCCTGTCATATCCGGCAAATGCCAATCCAATACCAGAATGTCGAAGCGTTGATTCTGTAATGCCTTGATCAGCGATTTGCCATCAGCAAATGAAGTACATTCGTGGCCTGCAGCGGTAATGACCTGATGAATTAATTGTGATTCGATAGGATCATCTTCCAGTGATGCAATTTTCATGATTACTCTCTGATTCCGTTTTCTTTTTTATTAAATTATCCAATCACGCAGGGCAGCGTGATCGTAAAAGTGCTGCCCTTACCGACAGTACTGCTTACTTCTATGGTGCCGTTGTGACGTTCCACTACCATCTTTACAAAAGCCAGTCCGAGGCCGACGCCGTCACGGTCTTGTTCATCGGCGCGCAGGAAAGGTGAAAAAATCGCAGCCCGGTCAGCGTCGGCAATGCCTTTGCCGTGATCCGTGATATTGCATACCACGCTGCTGCCGTGTTCGCCATGCAGCGGTTGGGCGCGACAAACGATCTGCGAGCCCTGCGGGCTGAATTTGATGGCATTCGACAAGAGATTGCCGAGTGCGCGTATCACCAGTGAACGATCCACATTGAGCCAGCAGTTTTCCACTTCGTGTGCATCCAGCACAATGGTGATGCCTTTGCTGTGCGCGAAGGCCCACATATCATCGGCGGCTTCGGCCAGCAGCGACGAGAAGTCGGCATCCTGCAAGCGATAGGACTGCGACTCTGCCTTGGCCAGATGGACGAAGTCATCGGCCAGATTGAGCGTGGTTTCTACCGATTTCTCGATGCGGCTGAGGAATTCCGGAATCGCAAACGCGGTACCCGGGTTTCTTTGTAACTGGATCAAGGCGAGGATGGATGATTGCGGCACACGCATATCATGCGAGATAAAGTTCAGACTTTCTTCACGGCGGCGTTCCGCTGCACGCAAAGAGGTGACATCAATCAGGGTGACGATCCAGCCCAGCATCGAGCCATCGCTCATGCGGGATGGTGCCGATTTGATCAGGAATTCACGTTTATTGATGTCGCGCGTTTCGATTTCCACCGCGGTATTGCCGGGCGTGGAATGCAGCAAGGCTTGATGCCAGTTGGCGTGTATGGTGCCGACGTCCGGTGGTACATCGAATCTGGAGAAAATCGCTTCCAGCGTCGGCGTACCTTCTAATTTCAGCGTCGCAAAGTATTCACGTGCAATCCGGTTGTACATCAGGATTTCACCGGTTTGCGACAGCACCAGCGTGGCATCCGGCATGCTGTTGAGGTTGTCGATCACAAACTGATGCATATCGCGTGAGCGATTGGCGGCGATCCGTATGTCGCTGATCTGGCGATCCAGATAGTCGGAGTTCTTGATGCGCACCGATTCATTCGCATGACGTAATACCATCGGTGTGGTTTGATTCAGGCGGGAAAATTCTTCACTCAGATAGGACAAGGCGGCTTCCAGCCGACGCCAGCTCCATAGCGGATAAACAATCGTCACCATCAATATCGCTGCGCTTGGCGGTATCCATAATTCTTCGAGGAAGGCGCCATAGGTCAGCACGCTGATCAGGGTGGCGAGGAAGAGCGTCAGTCCCAGCGCACCGAAGGGCGAGAAGTAGCGGCATGCCAGCAGCGCCAGCGAAGTCGACAGCAGCGTGAACAGGATGGTTTGCCATTTGGCTGCGGTATCGATATTGCGCTCTTGTATCAAGCCCGCCAGGATGTTGGCATTAATCTCAACGCCGGAAATGGCTTGATGGTCGGTAGTGACCGGCGTGGCGAAGGTAGAGGCTATGCCGGAGGCGGTGGCGCCGACCAATACATATTTATCGGTAAAGAAGCTGGCCGGTACTTTGCCCGACAAGACATCGATGTAGGAAATGGTTTTGAAATGACCCGGCCCGCCAGCGTAAGGAATGCGGGCCAAATGATCGCCGTGCAAAATGCCGCCGAAGTCGATCTCAGCTTTGTCGCCAGTACCGTGCTCCTCTGGCTTGATTTTGGTACTGCTGCCAGGTGCAGCATTAAAAACTGCCAGCGCAAATTGGGGCCATGCAACTCCGCGGAAATTCTCTTGCAGATAGGTGCCCCTGACCACGCCGTCTGCTTCGAAGCTAAAGTGGATGTGGCCGAGGCCATTCGCAGCCTGGCGGAAAGCCGGTAATGGCAGCGTCGGTTGCAGACCGCTCGCCGTGCGTTCCACCAGTACCGGCAAAATCGTACGCTTATTTTTGGCGATCGAATTCGCCAGCAGCAGGTCGTCATCGGCGATGAACTGCGGTTCGGAGAAGATGATATCCATGCCGACGGCACGCGCGTTGGCGGCAGTCAGAATATCCAGCAATTGTGCGTGGGTACGACGCTGCCATGGCCAGCGACCGAGCGAAGCAATGCTGAACTCATCAATCGCCACGATCACGACTTCAGCTGGTGCCGGGCGTTGCGTCGCCTTCACCAGATTGTCGTAAATGAAGCGGTCGGCCTGACCCAAGCCGTTTTCATATCCGAGTAAAGCCGCCAGCAACAGCATCAGGATGAGAAAGATGCGCCATTCTTTGCGTAATGGAGATCGAACGGTGCGCAGCGTCATGGTTGAGAGGTGGGCATGTAAGTCAGCAGACTGAGATTAATAGTTGCTGCCTAAAGCTTGTCCCTGCGATTCGAGCGGGACATCGTATTCGCTTCTCCACTGCAGTGGGATCGAGAATTTTTGCGCCGGCGAATAGACCCCGACAAAGCCGTCATCATCGGTGCTGCGCACGCGCGCATAGTAAGTACCGGCTTCTGGCCGCGCAACCGCTGCTTCTGCTTTATCCGTTTCTATATTGTGGAGTAGCTGCGCGAAATCAGGCGTGCTGCTGATCTGGAAGTTGAAACGTTGACCAGCGCTGGCCGACCATGAGAAATGCACTTCCTTCTGCGCAATCTGGGTGGTCGGTGCGGCGAGGCCAGCGATCACAAGCAATGACTGTGCATCACCGAAGGGTCCTTGTTTGTTCTTGCCTGCAGCTGGAACGATGGATGCCAGGCGCCAGTAATACTGCGAGGCAGGCAGGTTCACCAGCAGTTGATCGGCGTCAGTGGTTTGATCAAGTACGATGCGATTGAAACCAGCGTCATGTGCAACTTGCAAGCGGTAGTTGCTAATGCCTTCGGTTTGCGACCACTTCATGCTGACCGGTATCCCGCTCTTGCTGTCTGGCCCCTGATGCTTGGCGCCGGGTTGCAACACGAAAGGTGGGAATGGGCGGGCATCGACGCGGAATGCTTGCGTGACTGGTATGCCTTCCAGTCCGAGCGCATCCAGCGCGCTGACGCGCACAAAGTAAGCGCCGTCTTCCAGATTGTCCAGTTTGGCGCTGGCCTGACCATCCTTGCTGCGCACTATGGTTTCGGCAATATTGTTTTGTCCTGCGGCGTCGGTCGACACCACTACGCGGAAGGCGCTGGCCTGCGGCTGCGTCAGTGCGAACTGAATAGGTAGTCGTATCTGTTGCTGATAGCCGTCCTGCAAAGCAGGGGCCGCAAGCAGGGCCACCGGTTTGCTGACCTTGCCGTTTTCCACCACGGTGCCATAACCGGCGGCGATCAATTGCTGGCTGGGTTTGTTCTTGACGGTGCTTTGTGCGACCGCGACTTTGCCTTCGATCACTTCGTTCAAGACGCGTTGTTCATCCAGGTTGACGCGGAAGTTGGTGCCGCGCACGCCGGATACGGCGAGCGGGGTGATGACTTCGTATTTGCTTTCCGGTTTATTGAAAGGCGTGACGTGCGATTCGACGCGCCCCTTTTGCAGATAAAGCTGAGTGCGAGGTGTTTCTACATGCTGGGTTGCGCGCAGCAGGCGCAGGCTGACGATGCTGTTGGGCGGCAGCGTAAATTGCGTACCGTCATCCAGCATCAGCGAGATAAAGCTATTGGCCATGGTGGTTAGCGTATCGCCTTCCTTTAACAGCGCATCGATTCGTGCTTCCACATTGCTGCCGTCCAGACTGCGTATGCTGATATCGCCGACATAACCCTTGATCTGCGCAAAGGCGGAAACTGGTGTCAACAGACGGGTCGGGATTAACACCTGACGACCAATAGGAATGGTTCTGTCATTTTCGATTTGATTGGACTGACCGATGCTGCGCCAATTCTTGATATGGCCGGTAAACTTCTGCGAAATGCTGGACAGGGTTTCGTGTTGCGACACTGAGTAGACAACGCCATCGCGTGTGACGCGAACGTTTTCTGCGTAGACGGATGAACTCACCGTGACTAACAGCAATGCACTAACTATCGTTTTCAACACGTCTTGCCTCGTAAAGTAATTCGGGTCCGTTCTTGAAGATGTGGCGTTTTTCTTGCCCCGGAGAATTATAGGGCGATCACTTGGGCCTTAAGGCTGCAAAACGTTAACATTTGCAAACCTTTGGGGAGAATGAGGTGTTTTTGCCGCGACTGGCCTTGCGGATAACTATCAGAACGCTTAATTCCGCGCGTAATAACTCAAATTCAGTTCAAATCCGAATATCAAACACAAATATTTCCACATGGAAACATTGGGAATAATCTCGTCATTTGCATCTGAAAATACAAGGAGTTGTTCGCCAGGGAACAAGTTTGGTGGCTTGCCGGAGCCTAGTATTTGCTGAGATCTGACTGCATGCCGTAATACCCGTTTGCTTATAGGCCATGCCGTTTTGAGTGAAAAAATTAGATGCCATTCTTTCCAAAAATGGGAGTTCTGCGACGCAGCTATCGTAGTATTGCAGGTAGGAGCTCAGTGCAGGATTTCAGTGCAGGATTTCTGTGAAGATGGCGTTGTCGGCTTGGTGCATCGATTTGTAGACTTGGGTGGGGCATGTTTAATAACTTGAATCGTTTTTCGACCGATGCATTCCCTGGGGAATTGCGCGCCGCGGCATGGGTGCAGACCTTGGGACAGATCGGCCTGAGCTGCGATTTTTCCAGCGCGGAACGGATCCCCCTGCATGGCTGCGCTGCGGTCAGCGTCTCTTCACACGCTTCCGTGTTTGCCAAGCTCAATGGTTCCCCGCAGGTATTGCACTCGCGCGATGATGCGCTCGGTCGCCGCAACGATGTCGTATTGATTGTCGCTTTGCTGGAAGGGCAGGGGCAAGTCAGTGTCGGCCCTGAATCAGCGCGCATGAGTGTCGGCGATATCTTTTTGCTTAATCCGCATCAGGATTGGCGACTCGAATTAAAGACCAACTTCACCGCGATACTGGTTGAATTAAAAGAAGCCGGCTTCCTGGCGCGCCTGATGCGCTCCGGTGCCAGCGACTTGAACAAGGTAACGACTGCACATGGTGCGGGCGGTATCAGTGCCGACTTCCTCTACTCCATAGCAGAACACTTCGATGGTCTGAGTCCGGAAGACCTGGGGCAGATGGAAGCCAGCCTGACCAGTTTGCTGATCGCCGGTATGGCGCAGCATGCGGAGGTCGGTGAGTCCGGCGAACATGAAGCAGAACATTCGACCTCGGTACAACTCGGCCATTTGCGCCGCGTCTGTCGCAGTATAGAAAACCGGCTGGCCGATCCTGAAGTCTCGATAGGCGAAATCGCGCGCATAGAGAACTTGTCCGCACGCTACATCCAGAAATTGTTTGCAGGTGGTGACACGACCTTTGGCGAATACGTCAAAAAACGTCGTCTGGATCGCTGTCGCAATGATTTGGCCAATAGCGCCTTGCGCCACCTGACGATATGCGAACTGTGTTTCCGCTGGGGCTTCAATGATGCCGCCAATTTCAGTCGGGCCTTCAATCTGGAATTCGGCATTAGTCCTAAAGCCTACCGCGCCTCATCCGGCAAGCAAGTCGCCTTGCATTTGCAAAGGGGGCGTCCCGCCAGCAGTGCGGCCGTGACTTCAGAAAAACGCCGGCATAACCGAAAACTGGCCACGCTGGCAGCACCCGGAGAACCGACCGATTTGCGTGAAAAGTTTGTCAGCATACTCAGTGAAATTGCTGACTATGACGTGTCTGCGCTGCCATTGGGTGAGCATGAACAACTACCAGCGAATGATGAAGCCGCGTTGGCGGCGGGTGCACAACATCATTACATCCCGGTGTCAGACAAGACCGTACATTGGGGTTACTTCAGCAAGTCCATCAAGCCGGTGGTGACCATCAATTCCGGCGACAGCGTCACGATAGAAACGCTGACACAACATGCTTACGATGATTATGAGCGCATGATCAAAGGTGACCCCGGTGCAGAAAGCGTGTTCCATTGGGATGCGAATGGAAAATCAGTAGACCGGCGCGGCTCCGGACCGCTCGATAGTTCTATCTATGGTCGTGGTGCCGGTGAAGGATTTGGCGTGCATATCTGCACCGGTCCGGTTTATGTGCAGGATGCGGAGCCGGGCGATGTGCTGGAAATACGCATACTCGATATCCACACGCGGCCGGCCGCGGATGAGCAGCATGCCGGCAAGTCCTTCGGCAGCAATGCCGCTTCGTGGTGGGGTTTTCATTATCACGACTTGCTGACCGAACCGAAGCCGCGTGAAGTCGTGACCATTTATGAGATCGAACATGCGGCGCATCATAGTTGCGCCAAAGCGGTTTACAACTTCCGCTGGACGCCGCAAACCGATCCGTACGGCGTGCGGCATGACACCATCGATTACCCCGGCATCCCGGTTGATCATGGCAGCATCGTTAAAAATTACGGCGTACTGAAAAATGCGCGCATCCCTATCCGCCCGCACTTTGGTGTGATGGCGGTCGCGCCGGTGCTGGATGATGAAGTGGATTCGGTGCCGCCTGGCTCGTTTGGCGGTAATCTTGATAACTGGCGTGCGGCCAAGGGCGCTACCTTGTTTCTGCCGGTGGCGGTGCCGGGCGCCTTGTTCTCGGTCGGTGACCCGCATGCATCGCAAGGGGATTCCGAATTATGCGGAACTGCGATTGAATGTTCGTTGACGGGTGAATTCCAGTTAATCCTGCACAAGAAGAAAGATCTGGCGGGCAGCTTCCTCGACGAACTCGATCATCCCTTCCTCGAAAGCGAGGAAGACTGGGTGATACAGGGTTTGAGCTATGCCAATCATCTGGTTGAACTGGGGGCGAATGCGCAAGCCGATATCTACAAGAAAGCTTCGCTGGATATGGCGATGCGCGATGCCTTCCGTAAAACGCGGCGCTATCTGATGACGGCGCATGCCTTGAACGAAGATGAAGCCATTTCACTGATATCGGTCGCGGTCGATTTTGGTATTACCCAGGTCGTCAACGGCAATTGGGGTGTCCACGCCGTCATCAAAAAATCCATCTTCTGCGAACCTGAATAAGCGCCGTGCGGGCTAGTTGATTGTGCTCAAATTGTTACTTAATTTGAGCACAATTCAAATCGCATCTGGTACCCAGACCTAGCCGCGCTTATCAATTAAGAAACTATCTCGATGCCCGAATCAGGGCTGCCAAAAATCGCGCAATGCGAATGCATATTATTTGTTGACAATTGTTGTCGTATGCAGCACGCATACAGACGGTAAACCGCGCGCAAAACGCATGCGTCCATCTCAATAAATCATTAAGAACAATACTAAATACACAAGCGTTTTCAGTGATTTAACTAAAAGTCACAGATCATTTGCAATATATTCGCGATGGCCTCGTTTCGCGCTAAAGATTCGTATCGGATTGACGTAATCAGACTTAAGTTGAAAGTGGAAATTTAACATTTCAACTGCCAACGATTTTGACGCTAAAAGCCACACCCACAGCGCAATAAACAATCCTTCTTATAAACAGGCCATTCATGCAAAACAAACAACAATCTCTCGGTGGGACCGAGGTGTTGGCGTTTACGCTAGGTAGCGAAGAGTACGGCATCGATATTCTGAAAGTTCAGGAAATCCGCGGTTACGACGCTGTTACAAAAATCGCTAATGCTCCCGAGTTCATCAAAGGTGTCATCAACCTGCGCGGCATCATCGTTCCGATTGTGGATATGCGCATCATGTTCAAGCTCGGTGCACCTTCTTACGATCAATTCACAGTCGTCATTATTTTAAATATCGGTAATCGTGTAGTCGGGATCGTGGTCGACAGCGTTTCAGACGTCATCACACTCAATAGCGAGCAAATCAAACCGGCACCTGAAATGGGTACCTCAATGAATGCTGACTTTTTGATCGGGCTGGGGACGATAGAAGAGCGCATGCTGATTTTGCTGGACATCGACAAATTGATGTCTTCGTCGGAAATGGGACTGATAGAAAAAATAGCGGCCTGATTTTAATAGAGCTGCTTTCACAATAATGGTCTGAGAGGGAAAAATGTTTAATAACTTATCAATCAAGATGCGCTTGATAGGCACGATGGCCTTTATGGGCATCATGCTGATCGTTGGCGGTGCAATGGGTGTCATAGGCCTGCAAAGCACAAATAATTCACTGAAAGAAGTGTACGGTACCCAGTTGGCATCATCATTGGATATCAATACTGCGATGACGCGTATGTTCCAGGCGCGCTCGAATATAGACCGTGTTCTGATCAAGCCGCATGCATCGAACGCGGCCGACCTGATCGCCCGTTCGGCGACTTTGCGTGCGCAATCCGATGAAGCATGGAAGCGCTACCTCGCTTTGCCGGCTGATGCCGAAGAGAAAAAATTGTCTGATGAAGTCAACGCCAACCGTGACGCCTATGTGCGCGATGGTGCCTTGCCTTTGATCGCCGCGGTGCAAAGCGGGAAGTTTGAAGAAGCAGAGCGTCTGATGTTTGAAAAGACAACGCCGCTATTCATCGCCATGAATACCAGTGCGGAAAAATTGTCGGATTTTCAGTTAAAAATTGCTGCAGCGAGTTATGAGTCCAGCCAGTCGATGTACGGCATGTTCCGTATCGCTGCGATTGGTGGTGTGATATTCGGCCTGTTGGTGGTTGCGATTGCCGCCTTCTTCCTGATCCGCGCGATCATGCAGCCTCTGCAAGAAATGCTGGGTCATTTCACTGCGATTTCTTCTGGCGATCTGACCAGCCGTATCGAAGTCAAATCTCGCAATGAAATGGGTACTCTGATGAGTGGCCTGCAAGTGATGCAAAAAAGCCTGATCGAAACCGTCTTCAATGTGCGTCAGGGCAGCACCGCAATTGGTGTGGCGACTCAACAAATCGCGGCCGGTAATCTGGACTTGTCTAGTCGTACTGAAGAACAAGCCAGTTCGCTGGAAGAAACCGCATCGTCGATGGAAGAATTGACGTCTACCGTCAAACAAAATGCAGATAATGCACGTCAGGCGAATCAACTGGCGGCATCGGCATCGACCGTGGCAGAAAAAGGTGGTGTCGTGGTGTCGCAAGTGGTTGATACGATGGAAGACATCAATGCATCGGCCAAGAAAATTGTCGACATCATCGGCGTCATCGATGGCATCGCCTTCCAGACCAATATCCTCGCATTGAATGCCGCAGTGGAAGCAGCACGCGCCGGTGAACAGGGTCGTGGCTTTGCAGTGGTGGCAAGTGAAGTGCGTAATCTGGCGCAGCGTTCGGCAGCAGCAGCCAAAGAAATCAAAACCCTGATCGGCGATTCGGTTGATAAGGTAGAGATAGGTAGCAAGCTGGTGGCTGAAGCCGGTGTGACCATGAAGGAAGTGGTACAAGGCGTGCAGCAAGTGACCGACATCATGTCCGAGATCACTGCCGCCAGCCAGGAACAAAGCGCCGGTATCGAACAAGTCAATCAGGCGATCGGCCAAATGGATCAGGTCACTCAGCAAAATGCGGCACTGGTAGAAGAAGCTGCCGCTGCTGCGGAATCTTTGAATGAACAGGCGGCCAAACTGGCAGAAGCCGTTAGTGTCTTCAAGCTGGATGGCGTTGCTGCCGCAACACCTGTCAAAAAGGCAGCGAGCAAAATCGCTGCCGTCCCTAGCAGCCCGGCGCCGGTCAAACGCGCTATTCAAGCACCAGCACCGGTGCGTCAAAAAGTAGCGAATGGCGCAGCAACCGGTGGTGATGATTGGGAAGAGTTTTAAATCAACGTTTTAAGTAGTACTTACGGCCTGCGAGTGGAGGCGGGGATGGTTGAACTATCTCCGCAGCAGCTTGGCAGGACGATGACATCAAGTTCGCCAGCTGGTCTGACAACTTGATGTTTTTTTATCGATGTCTTTCTGCAAAATCCTTTTTACCTTGAGTCATAACAATGAAAATAAATAATTTAAAAATTGGCGCACGTCTGGGGTTGGCCTTCGCCGTGATACTGGTATTGATGGCGTCGATGGTGGTAGTTGGCGTGTGGCGTTTGCAGGATGTGGCGCAGGCAACTGTGCATATGGAGGAGGCGGCACACAAGGAAAGACTGGCGCATGAATGGTATTTGGGTAACGTCGCCAATGCAGTACGTACTACCGCACGTATCAGAAGCAATGACGTAGAAGCACAGAAGCAGTTCCAGACTGAAATGGAAGCACAAAGTCAGGACATTACCAAGTTACAGAACGAACTCACGCCATTGATCCAGAGCGCAGAGGGAAAAAAATTACTGAGCGTCGTTGCTGAAAAGCGCACTGTGTATATGGACATCCGCAAAGAAGTCTTCAAGCTCAAGAGCGAAGCTAATCCAGCCGCTGAACTCGCAGCCAAAAAACTGGTAGAGGGCAAGATGAATCCGGCATTGCTTGCTTACGATCAGTCAGTACAGGCGGTCGTGAGTTTTCAGCAAGTGATTTTCCAAAGAGCCAAGGCAGAAGTGGATGCCATCTATGCCTCAGGTCGCACAGTATTGATCACCTTGGGCAGTCTGGCTTTGCTGTTGAGTACAGTTCTGGCCTGGTTGTTGTCACGCAGCATCACCCGTCCGCTGGGTTACGCGGTTGAAGTGGCGCGCACAGTGGCCTCCGGTGATTTGCGCAACCGGATTGAATCGAACTCCAACGATGAGACCGGGCAGTTATTGCATGCCTTACGCGATATGAATGATGGTCTGGTCAATAGTGTTAGCCAGGTACGCTCCGGTATTGAAACCATCGCTACCGCATCCAGCCAGATCGCTGCTGGTAATCTGGATTTGTCCAGCCGTACTGAAGAACAAGCGAGCTCGCTGGAAGAAACCGCGTCGTCGATGGAAGAACTGACCTCGACCGTCAAACAAAATGCAGACAATGCACGTCAGGCGAATCAGCTTGCAGTATCGGCTTCGGGCGTCGCTGAAAAAGGCGGTGCGGTGGTGGCGCGCGTGGTGGATACGATGGAAGAGATCAATACCTCTGCCAAGAAAATCGTCGACATCATCGGCGTCATCGATGGCATCGCGTTCCAGACCAATATTCTTGCATTGAACGCAGCAGTGGAAGCAGCGCGTGCCGGTGAACAAGGCCGTGGCTTTGCGGTGGTGGCGAGTGAAGTGCGTAATCTGGCGCAACGTTCGGCGGCCGCAGCGAAAGAAATCAAAACCCTGATCGGCGACTCAGTAGATAAGGTCGAGTTGGGCAGCAAGCTGGTCGGTGAAGCCGGTGTGACCATGGATGAGGTCGTGCAAAGCGTGAAGCACGTCACCGACATCATGTCTGAGATCATGGCGGCCAGCCAAGAACAGAGCGCAGGCATCGAGCAAGTGAATCAGGCTATCGGTCAGATGGATCAGGTCACCCAGCAAAATGCGGCACTGGTAGAAGAAGCGGCGGCGGCTGCAGAATCCTTGAATGAACAGGCAGCCAAACTGGCTGAAGCAGTCAGCGTCTTCAAACTGGATAACGCAAACCTTGCGCCTGCATCGATTAAAAAGGCTGGCAAGGTCGGCAAAATCGCATCGCATGGTGCACCGGCTAATCGCGCGATTGCAGCACCTGCACCGAAGAAAATTGCGAATGGTGCAGCAGCTAATGGCAGCAGCGGCGATGACTGGGAAGAGTTTTGATGTCGTTTTTTTGAAAACGTTTTTGCAAATGAAGCCGGGTTCTTACCCGGCTTTTTTTTCGTTTAGATATTTAACAAGTGTGAAAATGAAGGCTTGCTTGCAGTATCTGGCGCGGTGCTGCTTGCATAATTCTGCCGGATCATTTCTACGTTTTGACGGATACATGGCCGCTGTGTTTTCACGTGTTATCCAAATCAAACAAGCGAAGATTTATTTCCATGTGGAAATAAATCTTCATCATGCTTGCGCAGCTTTGAGTCTGGCCGAGCTACGCTAGCTTCTTGTTTTATATGTGGAAATCATTTCCTAAGCGCAAGAATGTCATCCTTGTGTAAATCAATTTAATTCCTGCCGCACTCGCTTTCTTCCTCTCACTTCACTTCAGTAGTTCTCCTTCTTTGCCTGCCGTTCGGTAGTGCCACCAACGCATCCCGCGCCGCAATCATTTGCTGCGCATACCTCTAGCCATCTGCAGTTCCATCGCCACTTCGCTGGCAAAAAAACGTGTGCGACATGCCTCGCCGCGTACTCGTGTTTGCAAATGTTGACGATCGTTTACATGCAGTTTCGCAGCCTGCGCTTTACATTCCTCCCGGCAATTTGTTGCAACAGATCAACTCATCAAGCAGCCGATAGTTGTGTCCCCGTGTTTAAAAAATTATTTAAAAGTAGATAGGCCTGTCATGTTGCGTACCGGATTTTTTACCCCAGCATCTTTCAAAGCTTTGCTTAGACCGCTCATTTTTTCTTTAGCCTTGTTGCCAGGATTGGCAATGGCTGGAGTCGAGCTGGTTGTTAATAATTCCGATAATCCGGATCCGGTCGCTGCGGGCGGCACGGTGAGCTACACCGTGCGCGTCAACAATGATTCGACGACCAACACGGCTGCGACAGGTGTGAAGACTGTGCATGCAGTGTCTTCCGGCGCTATCTACCAGGGCACGCAAGACCTTGCAGGCGGTCCCGTTGTTTGTTCCGGTATGACGGTCGGTCAGGCCGGGCCTGGCGTGTTGACTTGTACCTTGCCTAATCTGGCGGCAACGACAGAAGTTGAATTTGCGATCCGCCTCAAGAGTGTCACTGCGGGCAGTATGTCGCTGGGTGCAACTGCTTCGTCGGATCAGGTGGACGACGATAGTGCCAACAATACCGCCAATGAAAGCACGACCGTCAATGCCGGCGCCAACGTGGCGATAGGCTTAACACCGGCGGCTGTCACCGTGCCATCCGGTTCCTCCGTCTCCTTGCAGCTCTCGGTCAGCAATGCTGGTCCGGATGCTGCAACTAATCTGGTGGTCAGCACACCAGTGCCTACCGGTTTCAATGTGACGGCGCTTCCTGCCGGCTGCACTAACTCCGGCGGCGTCGTCACCTGTAATGTCGCGGGTCCGATTGCAGCGGGAGCCACTGCGACTGTCGGTAATCTGGTCGGGCAAATTATCGCTGCGGGCGGGTCGACGGTAACGGGTACCGCAACGGTTGCGGTGTCGCCAAGTGCGCCCTTCGGTACGCCGCAAGATCCGGATACCAACGACAACACTGCAGTTGCCAACATTACCGTGACACCTGGTTCAGATCTGGCCATTAGCAAATCGCGCAGTGTGGCCGGCAATCTGTTGATAGGGCAGACATTCAATTTCATACTCCGGCCAAGCTACTCCGGTGGCTCACCCGACACAATCACCGTCACCGACGCCGTGCCTTCGAATTACACGATAGGCGTGGTGCCGGTCTCGCAAAACGGTTGGAGCTGTTCGGTGGCGGGACAGATCGTCACCTGTACCAGGCCAAGTGGCGGTGCCGTTGGTCTGAACCAGCAATTGGGAGATATTTCGATACCGGTGACCGTGGCCAGCGTTGGTTTCGCCACGAATAGCGCCACCATCAATGCGGTGACACCTGATCCGGTACCGGGCAACAACACGGCTACAGATGGTGGTGTGACCTTGCTTGAACCGACGGTCGACCTTGGTGTTTCCAAGACCGGTCCGAATCCTGGTTTGGTGGTGAGCGGCGTACCGTTTAACTACACTCTCAGAGCCAGCAATACGGGTACTGCCGCATACTACGGCACCATCACGCTGACCGATAATTTACCTGCGGGCCTTACCTACAATAGCGCCAGCGGTAGCGGCTGGACTTGCCCGGCTGGACCGATAGTCGGTCCGGCAAATATTCCGTGTACTTACACATATACCGCCGGTACCCCTTTGGGTGTCAACGGATCTACTCCCGCACTCATACTCAATGCGACCGCATCTACCACCGGATTGCTGACCAACTCGGTAGGCATAACGGCGACATGTAATCTGGGCGCAGGCAAGTGCGGCGATGGCGATACCGCGACTTATCCGGTCAGCTCCAGCATCAGTTCCGACTCCGCTGATATCAGCCTGATCAAAACAGTAGTCGGTCCGAATCCGGTTTTTTCCGGCGAAGTACTGAGCTATAAGCTGGAAGTAGTGAATGCAGGTCCATCGACCTCTGCGAACGTCGTGTTGCGCGATAGCTTGCGCGATTTGATCAATACCGCAACCGGCGCCACCGGTGCTGGCTATGTCGGACATACCATCAGTGCGGGTCTGGCCACCGGCGCTACATGTACTAATTCGGCGGCCGGTAACGGTCAGGATCTGGTCTGTAACTTCGCCAGCATTCCAGTTTGTACGGCGGGTAGCAATTGCCCGGTGGTGACGCTGGAAATCCGTCCGGGTAAAGATGGTAACCGCCCGAATACTGCGATTGTGGTTTCGAATGGAACGGCCGATCCGGATCATAGCAATGAAGAAAAAACCGTCAACAGCATCGTCACGCCACGCGCTGACGTCACGGTAGATAAGACCGCAAGCTCGCCGACGATTGCTGCCGGGCAGTTGCTGACCTATGTCATCACCGCCAGCAATATCAATAACGGTATGAGTGCTGCCGATAACGTCACGATCACGGATACCTTGCCGCTGAATGTGACCTTTGTTTCGGCCACGCCATCCGCTGGTAGCTGCACGACCCAGCCAGCGCTCAATAGCACCACTACGGCGGGCAACAATTCGCTCATTTGTAATTTGGGCAGCATAGACAATGGATCGCAGCAAACAGTGAGTGTGGTGGTGCGCCCCAATACCACCACACGCGGTAGCTCCATTACCAATAATGTGGCGGTTGCAACCAGCACCAACGAACCAAACACGACGAATAACACGAAAGCGGTGAGCGTCGCGATCTCCAATCCTAGTCTTGATCTGGTGTTGAACAAAGTCGACACCATCGATCCGGTCGCGGTTGGTGATATGACGGCCTACACCATTACCGTTACCAACTCAGGACCTTCTGCTGCAGAGAATGTGGTGGTCAATGATCCGTTGCCGACCACTGGTCAGGTCAGTTTTCAATCGGCCACGTCTAGCGTCGGAACTTGCCCTACACAACCAGCGGTAGATGCGATAGGCGGGATGGTTAGTTGTAATCTCGGTTATATGCCAGCGGGCGCGACCCAGACTGTCACTATCAATGTGAAGGGTGTGCAGCGCGGCGTATACAACAACGTCGCTAACGTTGTTTCGGATGAATTGTCTTTCGAAGTGAATACCTCCAACAATAGTGCACCGCAAACGACCACCGTGCGTACCAAAGCGGATATGGAGGTAGTCAGCAAAACACCTTCGGCCGCGGTAGTGAATGTTCGCGACAACTTCGATTTCGTCGTGAAGGTTCGTAACAATGCAGTGCCGGGTAATGAAGCAGAAGAGGTAGAGGTCGCAGATACCTTGCCAGCTGGCATGCAACTCACAGGTGTACCGACCGTCGCCGTCATCTCTGGTACCACCACCAGTACCGCTTGTACCGGTGCGGCCGGCGGAACCAGTTTTTCATGTGCGCTCGGCACCGTCGGTATCGGTGCGGTGATTGATATCACCGTTCCTGTGCAACTGGTGACGGTCACCAGCCTGCCGCAAACCTTTACCAATACCGCTACCGTCAGCACCAAGTCAATTGATGTGGTGCCAGGAAACAATAGCAACACCGGTAGCGTGACGGTTAACTCCTCCACTGTGTCAGGCCGCGTGTTCAGTGACTTGAATGACGACGGTTTGTTTACGGTTGGTAGTGACAGCGGACTTGCAGGTGTCTTGATTACCTTAACCGGAACCGCATTTGACGGTGCTGCGATTACCCGCACTGCCACTACAGACGCGAACGGGAATTACACCTTTATCGGCGTGCCACAAGGTACCTACAAAATAACGGAAGGGCCGGTAACGGCTTTGAATTTTGTTGATGGCAAAGATATTGCCGGCAATCTGGGTGGTGATGTCAGCGTCAACGACGTTATTTCAAATATCGTGTTGCCAGCCAATACCGCAGCAACTGGCTACAACTTTGCCGAGATTCCAGTGCCGCTGATTGGTATTGCGAAGTCGGCCGGAGCGGTGGTCAATAATCTGGATGGCAGCTATGACGTCGTCTTCACCCTGACGGTCAACAATGCGGGTAATACGCCATTGAACCTGGTTCAGGTTAACGACACCGTAGCAGGGCAGTTCGGTACTTATACTGCAGGCGTACCCGGAGCCGGGCAATACACGATCACGAGTGGCCCGACCGTCAGTAGTCAAGTCAATGGTGCTGCATTGAGCGCGGTAGGCGCCGGCGTATTTACCGGTAGCGGTGCCGGTAATGCATTGTTGATTCCTGCCAGCAGCAGCTTGCCGAATTTTGGTGCGGCCGGTGTGGCCTCGCGTGCACTGATCCGCTTCACAGTCCGCTTCTTCCCGATTACACCAGGACCGTTTGAAAATACCGCGACCGTGACCGGCACTGCCCCTACCAATGTAGTGGTGACCGATAACAGCGTGGATGGTCTGGTGCCGGATGCAAATAACAATGGCAATCCCAACGATGACACCTCGCCGACGATAGTCAATTTGTCCGGTCAGGCGATCGGTGTTGCCAAATCGGTGGCTGGTGTAGTGCAAACCGGCAGCAAACGCTACCGCATTCCTTATACGATCATCGTACAAAACGTTAGTCCTAGCGTGACTGCCACCAATGTGCAGGTGAGCGATAGCCTGAACGCGACTTTCCCGACTGCGCAAACGATCACGATCAGTGCAGCGCCGGTAGTCAGCGCCTGTACCGGCACCGTACTCACGCTGGCTTCACCGGCTTTCACTGGCATAGGTCAAAACAATTTATTGGCGGGCAATCAAAACCTGCAAGCCGGAGAAAAGTGCACGATCACATTTTCTACGGAAGTTGATTTCGGTACGAATCCCTTGCCGGCGGTAGTGCAAAACAATCAGGCCACAGCAACGACTGCGCAGACACCAGGTGGCACCGTGATTGCCACCGATCTGTCTGATAACGGCACGGTTCCCGACCCGAATGGAAATGGCAATGCGAATGAAGCGGGTGAAAATGACCCGACACCAGTCAGCTTTGCGGCAGGTGGCTTGTCGGCAATTTCCGGCACGGTGTATCTGGACCGCAATCATGATCGCGTAGACAACGACGGTGCACCTGCACCAAACGTTCATGGATTCATCGTCGAAATATTGAACAGCGAAGGCAAGGTCGTAGGCTCTACCACCACCGCTGCCGACGGTACTTACACGATCAGCAATCTGTTCCCGGCAACGCCGGGTGATCCGACGACTTACTACACCTTGCAATTCCGCGAGCCTGTCAGTGGCGCGGTGTATGGCGGCGTACAGTCTGGTGACGTCCCTGCTCGCAATGGCGTCATTGTCGATGGCCGTATCACGCAGCTGCAATTGGCTCCGGGTATCACCACGGTAAAACAGAATCTTCCGCTGGACCCGGCCGGTACGATTTACGATGCGATCTCGCGCAATCCGATACCGGGTGCCAGCGTGACGCTGATGAATGGTGGCAGCGCGGTACCCGTGGCCTGTCTGGCCAGTGGTATCAATACGCAGGTGACCGGCGCGACTGGTATGTATCAGTTCTTGCTGAATAACCCGGCACCGTTTGGTTGCCCGGGTAGCGGCACCTACACCATACAAGTGACCTCTCCCGGCGGTTATCTGCCACCGAACTCGACACTCTTGCCACCGGTGGCAGGCGTGCGTGTGCCGACGATAGGCGGGGTAGATCCGATCCAGGCGCAGTCGGTGCCACCGACCGGCGTAGAGCCGACTACTTACTACTTTGATTTCAACCTGACCTTGACCGGTGATGTTGCGACCTCCAGTTCGAATGTGGTCAACAACCATATTCCGCTGGATCCGATCCTAGGTGGCGCGATAGTCATGAGCAAGAGCACGCCATTGGTCAATGTCGTACGTGGTGATCTGGTGCCTTACACCATTACCGCGACCAACACGCTGGCCGCGACCTTGGGCAGCATCAATGTGGTGGACGTGATCCCGGCTGGCTTCCGTTATCGCACCGGTTCTGCAACCTTGAACGGCGTCAAGCTGGAACCGGTCGTAACGGGCCGCAATCTGGTCTGGCCTAACCAGAGCTTTGCACCGAACGAACGCAAAACCTTGCGCATGCTGCTGGTGGTTGGTACCGGCGTGGCTGAGGGCGAGTATGTCAATCGTGTCTCTGCGGTCAACGGCATCGTCAATACCCAAGTCTCGAACACGGCGACGGCAACAGTGCGCGTCGTGCCAGACCCGACCTTCGATTGCTCCGACATCATCGGCAAGATCTTCGATGACAAGAACGCCAACGGTTATCAGGACCAAGGCGAACCCGGCATCGCCAACGTACGCATTGCAACCGCACGCGGCTTGCTGGTGACGACTGATCAGGACGGACGTTTCCACGTCGCCTGTGCAGCGATACCGAATGCAGATCGTGGTTCCAACTTTGTGATGAAGGTGGATGAACGCACGCTGCCTTCCGGTTATCGCCTGACAACAGAGAACCCGCGTGATGTGCGTGTCACGCGCGGCAAGATGGTCAAGCTGAATTTTGGTGCGACCGTCCATCGCGTCGTGCGTCTGGAGTTGTCCAGTTCTGCCTTCATCGGTGATGGCACTGAGCTGCAAGCGCCTTATCTCGCGGAACTCAATAAATTGCCTGAGCAACTGGCAACGCGTCCGACGGTCTTGCGTATTGCATACCGGCAAGGCAAAGAATCGAAAGACCTCGCCAACAAACGGATTGCTGCTGTGAACGATCACATGCAGCGCCTGTGGCAGGACAAACGCAAAGACCGACATAACGACAGTCATAAGGAAAGTGAGCCACTTGTGCCGCTGATGATAGAGACAGAGCTGGAGGCAGCACAATGAAGCACCGTCCACATACCATCGCTTTGGCGATAAGCATGTTGTTTGCAGGTCCATCCGCCTGGGCCGATGCCGAGATCAACGGCAAGCGCGTTGATAACGGCCGCATCGATTTGTATTCGGTGCCGCCGCCGACGGAAGTACAGCCCAGGATTGCCTACCCGTTGCCATCCGGCTTGACGCGTGCAGAAGCACACGCGATGCGGGAGCGTGCCGCGCAGCTACCTGCTGCGCCGGCGGATGTCAGCAAGTCTTTGCAGGAAGCAAAGGGGCTGAGTTTGTTTGTCTCTGGTAAAGCTGATCTGACGGCCTCTGCGCTGGCATCGCTGGATGCCTTGGTGGCAGAGATCCGTGCCAGAAATGGTGCCATATCCGGCATGCGGATCGCCATCGTCGGCCACACCGATAATCAAGGCCTGTCGCCGAATGCCAAACGTATCTTCACCGACAATCAGGGCTTGTCGGAAGCGCGAGCTTTGACGGTGGCAGCCTATCTGAAAAAGACGCTGAACAATCCGGCGATTACGTATTCGATAGATGGCAAAGGCGAGAGCCAGCCACTGGCATCGAACAGCACAGCAGAAGGCATGGCGCGCAATCGCCGCGTAGCCTTGCAAGTCTGGTTTGATGTGGTGGCGCCGGTGGTGGCATTGCCGAAGGCGGCCGCCTGTACGCCGCAGGCCGTAGCGCAAGCCAGCGCGCCGTTCCGCATCACTATCGATGGTGAGCCATTCCACGGTGATGAAAGTAACGAAGCGGATGGTCAGCGTTGTACTGACGTGGCTTTGGAACGTGCGGATATTCAGGTGCGTTACGACAGTCTGGCGATTGCGCCGACGATGAATATCTGGGCCACCCCGAACGCCGCAGTCAAAGGACAGGCAGTCGAATTCCGTGCCTGGTCCAACTACATTCCGTGGTTGAAGAAGGCTGAATTACGTTTGTTCCGTGCCGGTCAAAAAACGCAGGAAAAGCCGTTCGAAGTATTGCCGGTTTCATGGAACGGTGTCACACAGTGGACGGCACCCGCGCAGATTCAGGATGATCAAGTCTTTTACCTGCTGCGTGTGTACGACGAGCAGGGACGCTTTGATGAAACCAGTCTGAAGTCATTGAGCTTGCTCAATCGCGCCCTGCCAGCGAACGAAGATCAGGACAAGATAGAACGCGAACGTCTGACCGGCTATGGCGAAAACAGTCTGACCTTGCGCAATATTCCGGTCACCGGCGGCACCATCACAGTCAACGGCAGCCACATGCATGCCGGGCAACGGATCGCCGCCTTGGGTCTGGATTTGCCTATCGATGCCAACGGCAAATTCGCGATGAAGCAAATCATGCCGGCTGGCCCGCAGTTCGTCGAAGTCACCGTGACCGAAAGCGATGGTCGTGCCAATACCTTCCGTCGCAATTTGAATATTGCCGCTGATGACTGGTTCTATCTGGCCTTGGGTGATCTGACGGTAGGCAAGAACCGCACTTCCGGTCCGATCCAGTTGGTGACAGGTGATAGCGATCATTACGACAATAAAGTCTATGTCGACGGGCGTGCCGCGTTTTACCTGAAGGGTAAAGTCAAGGGCGAGTATCTGTTGACGGCGTCGGCCGATACGCGCGAAGGACCATTCAAGGATTTGTTCTCGAACTTCTCCAGCAAGGATCCGAAGTATCTGTTGCGCAGCATAGACCCGAATCTGTACTACCCGGTGTATGGCGATGACAGCACCACGGTGGATGACGCGCCGACGCAAGGCAAGTTCTTCGTCAAATTGCAAAAAGGCGATTCGCACGTGATGTGGGGTAATTTTAAAACCACATGGTCGGGCACTGAGTTGATGCAATATTCACGTGGGCTGTATGGTGCGCAAGTGCGTCATCGTTCCGAGCAAGCCACGACCTATGGTGAGAAGCAAACGCAGATTGATGCCTTCCTGGCTGATCCGGGTACCTTGTCGTCGCGCGAAGAATTCCGTGGCACCGGTGGTTCGCTGTATTACTTGCGCCATCTGGATATCACGCAAGGCTCGGAACGAATCTGGGTCGAGGTGCGCGATAAGGATTCCGGCATGGTGATAGAGCGCCGTGAACTGGCGCCAGCGCAAGATTATGAAATCAATTACCTGCAAGGTCGCATCCTGTTGCAAGCGCCATTGTCGGCGACTGGCGGCGGTGCCAGCCTGATCATGACCTCGGCGGTGAATGGCAATCCGGTGTATCTGGTCACGACCTATGAATATGCACCGGGCGTGACTGCGATCAATAATCTGTCGACCGGTTTCCGTGGCAGCCAATGGCTCAATGACCATGTACAACTGGGTATCAGTAGTTACCATCAGGGTGAAGATGGCACTAGCCAGACGCTGAAGGGCATAGACGGCACCTTCCGTTACAAACCGGGTACCTGGGTCAAGTTCGAAGCGGCACGTTCGCAGGGACCGGGTAGTGGTGCGCAAACCTCTATCGATGGTGGCTTTGGTTTTAATAGTCTCAATACCGGTACCAATCAAAGCGCCGGTGCGCAGCGGGTCGAGGCGGCAGTCGATCTGGCTGAAGTGACCGAAACCATGAAGGGTAAGTTTGCCAGCTATGCGCAAAACCGTGAACGCGGTTATTCAGCGCCGGGCCAGATTGGTGTGAGTGGCGAAGCCGTGAAGCAGGCAGGTGTCAGCGCCGATGTGGAAGTGGTCGATGGCACACGTCTGCTGGTGAAGGCAGACCAGCGCAATGGTGATTTGCAGGATCGCAAAAATCTTGAAGTCGCCGTGCGCCAAACCATTAATCCTGAATGGGATGTGGCGGTCGGTGCACGCATGGATGATCGCAGCAATGTAATTACCAATGCGAGTCCCTTGCTATCGCAAACCGGCGCACGTACCGATGCACAAGTGCGCGTTGGCTATAAACCGGATCGCAAGGACGGCAAGCCGGGCGAGAAAGATGATTGGGAAGCCTATGCCTTTGTGCAGGGGACGCTGGACCGCGATGGGACTCGTGAAGCGAATAATCGCGTCGGCGTCGGTGGTTCCTTGCAGGTCAGCGCGCGCGTCAAGCTGATCGCCGAGGTATCGGAAGGCAGCATGGGTGTCGGTGGCAAGGTTGGCGCAGACTATCGCGTATCTGATCGCAGCAATGCTTACCTGACCTATGCGATGGAAACCGAAAGCCCCGATATCGCCTGGCGCGGTCGGCAGGGCACGCTGGTTTCCGGCGGCAGCACCCGGGTCTCGGATCAATTGCGCGTATTCGGCGAAGGCCGTGCCTCCAACGGTGCCGGTCCGCAAAGTCTGACGCAAGCCTTCGGTATGGACTGGGCACCGAATGATCGCTGGAACTGGGGTGCCAAGGCGGAGTTCGGTACCGTGTCCGATCCGCTGGCGGGCGATCTCGAACGCCGGGCATTGGGCGGTTCAGTCGGTTACAAGAAAGATGGTTTGAAGTATGGCGGCAGTCTGGAGTGGCGCAAGGATGACGGCAATGTCGCCGGTGAACGCACTACCTGGTTGATGCGTAACACGCTCGGCTATCAGGTCGATCCGGCGTGGCGCATTCTGAGTAAATTCAATGTCTCGCGTTCCAGCAATAATCAGGGCGCGTTCATTGACGGTAATTATCGTGAATTCGTGTTGGCGAGTGCTTACCGTCCGGTCGACAATGATCGCTGGAACACCTTGTTCAAGTACACCAACCTGAACAATGTGCCGACCAATGGTCAGCTGGCACCATCCGGTCTGGCTGCGAATTATGCGCAGCGTAGTCAGGTGTTTGCAATTGATACGATTTACGATCTGTTCCCGTGGTTATCGGTCGGCGGCAAGTATGCTTTCCGTATCGGTGAATTGAAGACGCCGGTCGCCGGTGGTGAATGGTTCTCCAGTCGTGCCGATTTATGGATACTGCGGGCCGACCTGCATTTGGTCAAAGAATGGGATGGCTTGATTGAATTCCGTAATCTGCGTGCGACCGAAGCAAAGGATGCCAGAGCCGGTGCATTGGTCGGTCTCTACCGTCACTTTGACAAGGGTATCAAGGCGGGTGTCGGTTACAACTTTACGAACTATTCGGATGATTTGACCGATTTGTCGTATCGCAGCCGTGGCTTCTTTGTGAACGTATTGGCGACTTATTGATGACGAAGAGCTGAAATAGCGCCGAAAAGCAGTTTTTTGCTTTTCGGCAACAGCTGTTACGGTTTCTGTATAATGCGCGGCCTATAAGGTCGGTATTGCTGGCTTATTCTTACTTAGCCGTGCTGTGCCGTTTCCCGTAGTCACGGGTCACGCATTTCGTTTTCGTCAGAAGTAAATGTCCATTAAACCGCTCGTTTTCGCTTTACTGTCCGTTGTCTCTGTTGTTTCGTTTGCTGAAGATAAAAACACAGGCACTTTCTATTTTGGTCTGGATGCCGGTAGCGGCAAGGTAAAGAAAGACCCTGCGCCCAATTATCGTATTCTTTCCGCATCGGATCGGGTCGATGGTGGACGTCTGTACGCCGGTTACCAGATCAGTGAAAACCTGAGTGTGGAACTGGGCGCGGTGCGCAGCAGCGATTACAAACAGACGGCGACCAATGGTGTGCTGACATACAACGGCAGGGTCGAAACCAAAAACCACGACCTGACGCTGTTTTATAAATTACCGCAAGTATTGCCTGGCCTGTTTGTGTTGGGTGGCGTCACGCATTCAACGATTACCACCACGCTCCATGTCCCTTTGCTGAACGCATCCGGCTCGATGAGAAAGACGGATGTCGATTATGCGCTGGGAGCCGGTTATGAAGTCAATCTGTTCGGCAATCTGGATGGACGCATCATGGTTGCACGCTATGCGCGTGAAGAGTTTGCCACCATCGGCCTCAAGTATCGCTTCAAGTAAGAGTTAGCCTGAACGCACACACTGCTGTGCGTTCACTTCAAATGCTATAGCCTTTGCTTTGCAATATTGCGCCAAGCATTACTTGCACGGGAAGGCCAGCCCCAGAGAGCGTAGCGCCAACACGCCTGCCGGTTGCGGATGCAGCTCGGGATGCGCCCGCAGGAATTTCCCATAGACTTCGGCGAATTGCGGATAGCGGATATTGTCCGGCGCACAGATAATCGGTGGTGCCATTTTATTCAGTTGCATCGTGCGGTAAGCATCATAAGTACCGGCGATATAGTCGATGCAGCGTGAGTGCTCTGCATCAGCTGGGCTACAACGCTGGCTCCAGTAGCCACCGGTGCCATATGCATGGGGATCGGCCGCCCAGGTAGGGCAAGAAAAGCTGAGTGAGGCGAGCGACGCCAGTATAAGTAGCTTCTTCATATGCCCTCCGTGTTTGGTATTCACTACGGAATTCAACTGCCAGACTGCGCGCAGCAGCATGAGCCACACCCTTGCTGTCTCCCCACATTACACCCAATCAGGCTACAGCGGAGTTCTTGCACTCCGGCAAAATCCTGACGAGGCTCTTGCACAATGACCCTGCTCAGGCCGCTTTGCTCACCATCTCTATGGTTGATATCACATCCCTGACCTTGAATGGTTTGAGCAAGACGCGCGCGACTTGCAGCATTTTCAGACGCTCTGCCAATTCTTCGTCGCAGCTGGGAGTGATGACGACGATCGGCATGCTGGGGGAGGCTTTGAATGATGCATTGCGCAATTCATACAAAAACTTCAAGTCTTCGGCTTCATCTTCGATGGTGGTGATGAGTCCGGCGAAGTCCTCGCTGCCCAGATATTGTTGGGCATTGCTGACACTGGCGACTTTTCTGACGGTTGCCAGATTCAGCTGGCGCGCCGTCAATGCAATCACGCTGCCGACCATATGATTCTTTTCCACCAGCAGGATCTGCGGCAGGGTAGACGCATGGGTACTCATGCGGCCTTACCTTCCTGATTCACCAGTTCCTCCACCACCAGATCCCGCAATGAGGCAAGAATGGCCAGACCGATAGTATCGATCTCGCGTGGCGTGCTATCGATCAGGCACAGGGTGCCGACATTCTGGCCGGAGGGCAGAGTCAGCGGTGCACCGGCATAGAAGCGTACCTGTGGCTGCTCAAGCACAAAGGGGTTATCGCTGAAGCGCTGATCCTTAGTGGCATCAGGCACCACCATGGTCGCGTTCGACATGATGGCGTGGCCACAAAATGAAACGTCGCGCGAGGTCTCGCACAAATCGATACCGACCCCTGCCTTGAACCATTGCCGCTCGGCGTCGACCAGTGTAATGAGTGCAATCGGTACTTCAAACTCTTGCGCCGCGAAGGAAGCGATCCGATCAAATCTCTCTTCCGGCGGGGTATCCAGTATCAGTAACTGGCGCAATGCATGCAGTCGATCATCCTCGTTGTCAGGAATAGGCGCTTTCATCATGGTGGTTATCGCTCCGTGGCATGCAGTCGGTGGGTGACTGGATTTTCTGGCGACAGCGGGAGGGTGTCAAGCAGAACTGGTCTGGGGTGCCGAAAGCGGGAGAGGAGAAGGTGGGATTAATGCTTGCAGCTGCAAACCGCTCCGGGTGTGGCGCCCCGCGGCGGCGCTAGTGCGTCCTTGCGGACAAGATTTAAGGACGATCAGGCGGACGCTGCGGATACACCGAGGTGCCAAAGGTATTGCCCATGCGGTGGCCGCTGGCAGCGCGGTTGAACAAGCCTAATTCATTGGACGGCCGTTGGATGATGGATTCTGAACCCATCTGCGTGGCGCTTGCAGGTTTCGGTGTTGGCTTAGGCTGCAGCTTTTGGCTTAAGCAGTTATACGAGGGCGCGCGCACGCCGTCGACTTCGACGTCGACGCATGCGGCGTCGGTCGCCTTGGCAGTAACAACAGTGGTAGTGAGGGTGGCCTCGTCAGACGCATGCAGCGCCCCTGTATACAGTGCAGATAGCAGACCGATGGCTGCCAGCGATAGGTGTGTAGACATACGCATGCTTTTTCTCCTGCTTTCTTTTATTTTCGGCCGGACATGGCGACGGCGATGTTTGCATATGCTAGCAAAGCTATATGTCCTGCCAGTGACATCGTCACACTCCGCCTGATCTCGGCCACTTGACAGGTGTTTGTCACAGCACAGTCATATTTCAACGCTATCTTCTCGACTGTAAATTTCGACCGGCATCGCCAGGATGCCTGGAGTAGCCAGCTATCCTCCGCCGTTGATCCCCTGTTAAATGAATCCAACGACACGAATATCCGAATCGGGCAGCGAGTTCCTTATCTCCATGTGTCTGCTTATGACTCTGATGGCGATGACGCATCAGGCTATCGCCAATGCCTTGATTCGTTTCGATCTGCCGGCGCAGCCTCTGGAGACCGCACTGGTGACCTTTGGTGGTTTGACCGGTTACTCCGTTTTGGTAGCCAGCAATCTGGCTGCAGGGCGCCAGGCCGCTGCAGTAGTGGGTGATTTTGAACCGCGTGTCGCGCTGCAAAAGCTATTGGTCGATACCGGCCTGGTGGCGCGCTATTCCGGTAGTAATGCATTCACGCTGGCGCCGATCGCCGCGGCAGAAGACAGTACCCAGCAGGCAGCAGATGAAGGACAAAAGAATCGTCTGGCACTCGGAAAAACCACCTATGCGATGGTTTTGCAGTCATCCATCACACGCATACTGTGTCGCGCGCAGCCGGATGCTTTTGGTCGTTACCGCGCGGTGTTTCAGCTGTGGCTCAATGCCGATGGTTCAGTACAGGATGCGCGTTTGCTGGAATCTACCGGTTTGAAAGAACGCGATGCGATCCTGCAAAAAGCCTTGCGCAGCAATGCGATGGATGCGCCGCCACCGGCCAGACTGGCGCAACCGATCAGCATCCTGCTGACGCCACGGCCAGATCCGGCAGCCGACTGTCATCCCTACATGAGCAAGGTGGAGTAGGCGATGCCGGAAGCACTGAAAGAATCACTGCGCGCGCTATTCCTCAGCCGCTATGCGCAATTCAGACGGCATTTGCATTTGCGTCTGGGTTCGGAAGATCTGGCCAACGATGCGTTGCATGAAACCTATCTGCGCGTCGAGCAAATGAATGCGCCTAGCGCCATCAAGTATCCATCCGCCTATCTGTATCGCATCGCCCTCAATATTGCCGAAGATCAGCGCAAGAGCAATGCGCGCATGCTGAGTGTGCCTGAGATAGAAGGTTTGTATGAAATGGCCGATGAACTGGCCGATCCCAGCCGTACGTTTGAAGCGCGCACTGAAATTGATGCGCTGGAGCGGGCGCTGGCCGAGTTACCAAAGCGGCGCCGTCTGATCGTCATTGCGGCCCGCGTGGATGAGATGCCGCATCGCGAGATTGCCTTGCGTTTCGGCATTTCGGTGCGCACGGTAGAGAAAGAATTGCGCGCCGGTCTGGAACATTGCTGCGAGCGTTTGGGACGAGATTTCATCCAGCGCTTCGGTCCCGGCGCCGGAAAACAGTCTAAGCAATATGAATAAGAAAACCATGACAGCAGACGACATGGCTATCCAGCGTGAAGCACAAGCCTGGGTGGTCCGGCTCGATTCACGTGCGGTGACGGAAGATGACGCGCAGGCCTTCCGGCTCTGGTGTGCGCAAAGTCGCGCGCACGCGACCGCCTTTGGTCAGGCGCGCTCGGTATGGTCGGCCATGCGTCCAGCCGCGATGCAGGTCAAACAACAGCAAGTCAGAAGTGAGCATTCGCGCAATGGTGTGCACACTGGCCGACGTGCTTTTCTTGGCGGCGCAGTGGCAGCGTCGGTCGCTTATCTGGCCTTCCGTCCGCCGATGGAATTGTGGCCATCGCTGGGTGAGGTGGTGGCAGGCTATGCCGCTGATTATCAGACGGGTACCGGTGAGCAGCGCGGGTTGACCATGCAAGATGGCTTGCTGGTGCAAATGAATACGCAGACCCGCCTGAACGTGCAAGCCAACGCCAGCAATGAAACCGATCTGGAGTTGCTATCCGGCGAAGCGGAAATACAAACCGATTTCAATCGCGCCAGTCGGGTCACGGTGCTGGCCGCCGGTGGTGCGGTTTCTGCATTGCGTGCCAGATTCAATATTCGCTATACCGGACAAGATGTGTGTGTGACTTGTCTGCAGGGCCGAGTAGAGGTTGGCCAGGCGGCACAACGGACGACGCTGGAAACCGGGCAACAACTCACTTATCGCTCAGGTGAATTCGGCACGCCACAGGCAGCCAATACCAGCAGCGTCACGGCCTGGCGGCAGCGCATGCTGGTGTTTAATCAGGTTGCGCTGTCTGAGGTGGTGGCTGAAGTGAATCGCTATCGCCCCGGCAAATTAATCTTGCGTAGCGCAGAGTTGGGTCGCAACAAGGTGCAAGCCAGTTTTTCGATAGACCGACTGGATGACGTGATTGCCCTGATACGCGATGCCTATGGTGCCGACGTGACGCAATTACCGGGCGGCATAGTGTTGTTGCGCAAAGCGACAGCCTGATCGACGCCGCTGATTGACTGCTGTGCTGCATGAAAAAAACCATTTGTGACATTTTGATGACTTGCTGCAGTCGTGTGCATCCAATGCGGTCATAGCCTGCGTAAGCCGCGAATTGCTTCCAGCATGGGTTCTTGTATTGCCTCTTGCTGGGAGATGTTCGTGGCACCGGACAGGCAACGATACACAAAGGAATCCCTTCATGCAGCGCACGCTTAAACCATCATCTTCCGCAGTTTCTTCATCAGCTAACAAGACGCTTATCCAGACACGCACAGCGCGGCTGACGCAGCGCAAGCCTTTGGCGCACGCGATTGCGCTGATGTTAGCAACCGGCAGCATATGGGGCGACGCCAACGCGCAGCAGGCTTTCAGTGCCGCATGGTATGCACAGAAGGGTGCAGTGCAGGCAGCCGCCGCGGCTACCGGCAAACTGCCAAACGGCATGCCAGCAGTACCTGTCAGCACACCGCTGATTCAGCAACAGCAAGCCAATGTCCAACTGCAACGTTCACTTGCTAACCTCAGCGCAGCCGCAAGATCAATCGCGCTGCAACAAGCACAACAAGGCGCAGATCGCCTCGCCGCCAGTGCCGCCGCCAGTAATATTCCTAACGGTCTGGGTGTTGGTGGTCTGAACGCCGGCAGCCTCGTCAACAGCTGGATCAATGCAAATGGCCCGACGCAAACCACGGCCAACGGTCAGACCATTGTTGACATCAAACAAACTGCCGACAAAGCGATCCTGAACTGGGAAACCTTCAACATCGGCAAGAACACGATCCTGCAGTTTGATCAGCAAGCCGACTGGTCAGTGCTGAACCGCGTCAACAATGCGACCGCGCCGAGTGTGATTCAGGGCCAGATCAAAGCGCCCGGAACCGTCATGATCGTGAATGCCAACGGCATCATCTTCACGGGATCGAGTCAGGTCAACACCCGCAATCTGGTGGTAGCCGCCGCGCACATCCTCGACTCGCAATTCAATACCGGTATTTATAGTCCTAACCTGACGACACCTAGTTTCACCGATGCAAATGGCAATGTGCTCATCGAATCGGGTGCGCAGATAGCTACGCATGAACCAAGCTCAGTCACCGCCGGTGGTGGCTATGTGCTGGTTATGGGTAAGGAAGTGCATAACGCCGGTGAAATCGTCACCCGCAAAGGTCAGACCACACTGGCCGCAGGCGATAGCTTTTTCATCCGCAAAGGCGTAGGTACTGAAGGAAATACCTACAGCACCACCCGCGGCAATGAAGTCGCAGCCCAATTCAATGCCGGCAGTGATGCCGGTAAAGTAACGAACACCGGCCTCATCATCGCGCGCGAAGGTGACATCACTTTCACTGGTCGCGACATACAGCAAAATGGCGTCGCAGTTGCCAGCAGCACCGTCAACACGCGCGGCACCATCCACCTGCTGAACTCGGCCAGCGACACGCAAGGTAAAGTCACACTGGGGCAAGACAGCGTTACCGCCATCCTGATCGAAGATGACGGCAAGACTGCGCTCGACAGCCAGCGCGATGCACTCATCAAGGAATCGGCCGCACAAGATTTGCTGCGTGTAGTCACAGGTCCTTACGACAATCTGTCGACGCTGTCGGATCGACGTGACCAGTCGCGTATCGAAATCGTATCTGGTGGCGATGTCAACTTCGCCGCTGACTCGCTGACGCTGGCGACCGGTGGTCAAATCGCCGTCAGCGCCAAGGACCGTACCTTTGTCGCCGACAAAGCCACGCTGGATGTCTCGGGCGCGGTCGGCGTCAATGTCTCTATGGCCAGCAACAATGTCAAAGTCAACGTGCAGGGTAATGAACTGCGTGACTCGCCGGACAACCGTGACAGCGGCACACTCTTCAACAGTGATATCTGGTTAGACCGCCGTGATCTGATCCTGGTGCCAGCCGGTACCGGTGGTTACGCCAGCGACCGCTGGTACGCGGCAGGTGGCTTGCTCGAAGTCAGTGGCTACCTCAGCAATCAGGGTCATAGCGTCGGTGAATGGGCGGCACAGGGTGGTACTGTCACCCTCGGCGGCAGCGAAGTCATCACGCAAAAGGGTTCGGTCATCAATCTCTCCGGTGGCAGCGTCAATGTGCAGACCGGTATGGTCAGTCAAACCTGGCTTAAGGGCAGCGACGGCAAGCTCTACCGCATCGGGCAGGCCCCGGCTGGTGTCAGCTATGTCGGTATCTATAAAGGTTATGAAGACAAGCATGAGCGTTGGGGTGCGAGTGCCACCAAGTACTACTACAACCCGCTGATTGCCGCGCGTGAACGTCTGGAAAATGGCTACACGGTAGGACGTGACGCCGGTCAACTGATCATCAGTGCGCCGACCGCAGTGATGGAAGGCAGCATCGTCGCCAATGTCTATCAGGGTGAGCAGCAGACGCGGGTCAGGGATGCAGTCGGTGACGGTTACAAACAGGCACAAACAGCAGTTGCCAAAGGCGCGACGATCTCGCTGGGTCAGTACAGCGCACCCGGTCGTACCAATTTGTTCGAAAGCGATGTGAAGCTGGGTGAGGTGGATGAAGTCACGCAGGGTATGAGCGCCACCGATGCACTGGACCCGACGCGCATCAACACGGTATGGCTGGATAGCCAAACCATCAATGATCAGCATCTATCAGGTCTGGATCTGGGCACACGCGGCAACATCACGATAGACAAGGCGATCACGCTGAATGATGGTGGCACGCTGAACATGATCGCGGCGAATGTTGATATCAAGGCGAATGTCACCGCGCATGGTGGCAGTATTAGTACAACGAATATATTTGCAGCACCGGTACCTGGTTCCAATTCAGGACCGCTTAGCAAAAATGGCACATCTTCCGTCACCTTGCATAACGGGGTGACGCTGGATGTCAGCGGTCGTTGGGTCAATCAGATGCTGGCGCCGGAACAAGCAAGTGGTCTGGCTTATCTGAATGGTGGCTCGGTCAAGCTGGAATCGACGCAAGACGTCAACCTTGCACAAGGCAGTGTGATTGATGCTTCGTCCGGTGCGGCGATACAGGACAAGGGCAAGCAAAAAGGTGGCAAGGGCGGTAACGTCAGTCTGCTCGCTAACGCTGGTAATTTGCCGGTCAATGGTAATGGCGTGTTGACACTGGATGGCGAGATCCGTGGCTATGGTGTCGCTGGTGGCGGTACGCTCAAACTGGAAACCGGTAATGCAGTGGTGATCGGTGGCGCGACGCCAGCGGCTGGCGCCTTGAATCTGACGGCGGCCCAGTTGCAAACCGGTTTTAGCAAATACGATATCAACGGTCAGGCTGGTTTGCAGGTAGCCGACGGTGCCAAGCTGGATGTGCTGATGCCGGTCTATCGCTACGCATCCAATAGTGTGAATAGTCTGGATGGCCGGCAAGCACTGGAAGTCTGGACGCCTGAACAGTTTCAGGATGACCAGGCTAAACAACAAATAACACAACGCAGTGGCGCCGATCTGATTCTGCGCTCGCAACGTCTGGCGCAAGAAGGCGGCGATATTGTGATCGGCCGTGGCGCCGTGGTTTCGGTAGATGCGGGCCGTTCGATTAGTTTGCAGGGTGGTGGCAAGAGCAACATCGTGGTCGACGGTAGGCTCAATGCCTGGGGTGGCAATATTGCCATCGGTATCGATGCACCGATCACTAATTCGCCACTCAATACTTCGCAGCAGGCACACAATCGTTCGATCTGGATCGGTGAAACAGGCGTGCTGGATGTCGCCGCACGTGCGGCGATCGGCATAAGCAGCGAAGGCCGTCGCTATGGCTCGGTGCGAAATGGCGGCAGTATTGCACTCGGCGGCAGCATGGACTGGGAGAACAAGGGCCTGACCAGCGCATCCGACATCGCCATCGTGATACGTCCGGGCGCGGTGCTGGATGCCTCCGGCAGCAGTGCCAAAATCGATGTACCGGTTAATGGCAGATTGACTGAAGTTAATGTCGCCAGCAATGGTGGCGAGATCATCCTTAAATCCGCCCACAGTATTTATATAGATGGCGACTTGCGCGCCCATGCCGGTGGTGCAGGCGCGGCCGGTGGCACGCTGGCAGTTGCGCTGGATACACCAGTCTTCGCCAACAACTATCAACCAGTCGATGCAGTGCGCACGCAACGCGAACTCATCCTGTCGCAGCTGTATCAGGACAGCGGCCTGTCGGCTGGTTTGCAGCCGGGGCAGGCTGATCCGGCCTTGACTTACGGTACAGCGCGTCTGAGCGTCGAGCAGATTAACAAGGGCGGCTTCGGCAATCTGTCGCTGTTTGTCGAAGGTTTGCTCAGCTTTGCCGGTGATGTTGATTTGACGACCTCACAGAGCATGCGTTTGTATGCCGGTGCTTTTGGTCTGGCGAACACCGCGGCCAATGATGCAAACATCAAGCTTGCCTCGTCGTATGTACGACTGGCCGGCACCAGCAAGTCGGCGGGTGATGGCAATATCATGCACGTGGTGACGCGTCGCAATAGCAGCGATACCACGGGCAGCGATGCGACGTTTGCGGTGCAGGCAGATCTGGTCGAGATACGCGACCGCGTCGGCTTTGGTGCGCACGGCGAGATCACGCAACAGAATGGTTCGAAGGTGCTGGTAGATCGCCGCGCATTCGGCGAGGTCGATATCCTCAGTCGCGGTGATCTTCGTCTGCTGGGAGGGACGGAAGGTCGCGGCCTGAGCGGTGCGACCACCACCGAACTGGCGACGATGGGTAATCTGACGATTACTGCCGCACAAATTTATCCGGCAACGGGCGTCAACGCACAAATCGTCGCCGGCTTTGATGACCGGCCATGGCCGAACGGCAAGTACTACGCCGGCAGCACGCTGGAAATCAAACGCTATGGCGATACGCTGGCAGCGGCACCGCTGTCTGTCTTCGGTACGCTGGCGCTGGGCGCAGATATCGTGCGGCAGGGTGGCGTGGTGCGCGCACCGATGGGTAATCTGATACTGGGTAAAGATAGTCGCGGCACGAATACCGCACATGCCAGTGTGCTCGAATTGCTGGCTGGCAGTCTGACCTCGGTCAGTGGTGCCGGTGTGGTGATGCCTTACGGTGGCACCATCGATGGTATCGCCTATGACTACAACGGCAAGCCGATTACGCCGCGCGCGCTCGGTAGCAGCGGTGTGCTGCTGACCGGTGATAGCGTGGTCGGGCATGCGGGCAGCGTGCTCGATTTGTCAGGCGGCGGTGAATTGACCGGCGCCGGTTTTGTCAGCGGTCGTGGTGGCTCGGTCGATATTATCCGCACGCCGCTGGTCAATGCGAACCCGCAATTCGATTTCAGCAAGGCAGGCAATGGCGTCTACGCCATCGTGCCGAGTTTTGCCGGCGCCTATGCACCGGTTGCTCCGGATGCCGGTTACGGTGATCCACTGGTCGGCCGCCAGGTCACCTTTGATAAAGACGTGGCAGGTCTGAAAGCCGGTACCTACACGCTGATGCCATCCACTTATGCGCTGCTGCCGGGTGCCTTCCGCATTGAATTGGGCAGTGCCGCTTTGCCGACAGGCGTGGCGGCAGCGGGTAATGGTTCATATGTAACGGCCGCTTATCTGGGCGTGGCAAACACGACGATCATGGCGAGCTTGCCGAATCAAGTCATCGTCACACCGGCGGCTGCGGTGCGCAAACATTCTGCTTATAACGAAACCAGCTACGACAATTTTGTGCTGGCCGATGCGGTACGCCGTGGCGCCGTGCGCGGCGCGATTGCGGCTGATGCCGGCAACCTGACGCTGGACTACAACTATTCGAAACCGAATGGCAATCTGCCGATGTTGCAGTTCGATGGCACCGCTTTATTTAATCCGGCAGCTAACTCGTATGGCTTTGGCGGTAGCTTGTCGGTCGCGGCTTTTAATATTGAAGTATTGGCGGATGGTACGGCGCCGGCCGCAGGCTTTTCAGGCGCCTCCTTGTACGCTAGTGACCTGAACGCATTCGCTGCAACGCGGATGATATTGGGCGGTACGCTCAATATGAGTTACGGCGATAATTTTGCCAGTTTCAAGAGCTCTAATAACACTCTGATCGTGCGTAGTGGCGCGCAATTGACTGCGGCTGAAGTATTTTTGGTGAATGGTTCGCAGTCGGGCGGCATCGTGGTCGAGCAGGGCGCGTCGATTAATACCATCGGCCAGGGCAAGGCATCCTATGACTCGTCGAATGGCGTGGTGTTTTCGACCAGCGGTTCTACCGTGCTGGGCGTCTCCAATGGCTGGATCAACCTGCTGTCGACCAAGGGCGGCGATATCAGTGGCGGCAACATCAGCATAGGCAAATGCAATGCTGGTCCATGCAGCGGCGAAACCACGCTCTATGGTGAAGGCACGCTGGCGCTAGCAACTGACAAGTCCTTCACGCTGGAAGACAACACCCGCTATGGCGCGAAGAATCTGTTGCTGGCGGTGTCCGCACTCAACCTCGGTAGCGATGCCGCATTGGCGCAAGCGACAGCGAATGGCAATTTGCCGTCTGGCTTGTCGATGAATCAGGGCGTGCTGGATCGCTTGTTGGCGGGTAATGCTGGTGCTGGTGTGCCGGCCGTCGAATCGCTGGTGCTCAACGCACGCGAATCGGTCAACATTTACGGCTCGGTTGCACTCGACACCTTCAATCCGGTCACCGGAAAATCTTCCATAGAACGACTGGTGTTAGGTACGCCAGCGATCTATGGCTATGGTGCGGCGGGTGACAAGGCCAGCATTACCACTGGTGAATTTATCTGGACCGGTGCGGCGCTGACCCCGACCAAAACCACGGGACAGTATCTGCCGAATACGCCGGGTGCAGCGATCGGTAATTTGCTGGGTGACAGCACGCTGGATATCAATGCACAACGCATTCTGTTTGGCTATGGTCCGAACACGCAGCCGGATGCCGGTTTCTCGGCCGACAGACTGGCGCTCGGTTTTGGCGCCATCAATCTGAATGCCAGCGAACACGTCAGCTCGAACGGCAAGGGTACGCTGAATGTGTATCACCGCCAGGGCAATTACGTCGCGGGTCAGGGGTATCAATATACCGGCGGCGATTTGAATATCAATGCGCCTTTGCTCACCGGTTCCGCCGCATCGGTTAATCACATCACGGTCGGCGGTGCGCTGACGGTCAAGGCACCGGCTGGTAGCACTGCCGGTAGCAGCGATGCACTCGGCGCAGAATTGCAATTGTCCGGTCGCACCGTGCATGTCGACACCGCTGTGGTGCTGCCATCGGGCAAGCTGACTTTATCGGCTACCGAAGATTTGACGCTGGGTGAACATGCACAGATCGATCTTTCCGGTCGTGCGATTAAGTTCTTTGAACAGACCCGTTACAGCTGGGGTGGTGATTTGTCGCTGCTCAGCACTACCGGCAATATCACGCAAGACGCCGGTTCCATCATCAATCTGTCGGCCGTGCGCAATCGCGCCGGTACGCTCAAAGCAGTGGCGCTGGATGCTGCCGCAGGTCACATCGATCTGGCAGGCAGCATTCTCGGCAGCAGCAGTGGCTGGTATGACGCCGGTGGCACGCTGGTGCCGTTTGATGCAGCCGAGATCACTGTGCGTGCACAAACCGTGGGCGACTTCGCGGCGCTGAATGCGCGCCTGAACGAAGGCGGCGTCTTTGGTGCGCGTCGCTTCCAGCTCAAGCAAGGCGATTTGACCATAGGCGATGAGGTTAAGGCACGCAAAGTAGAAGTGGTGGTGGATGGCGGTAATCTGACGGTCGATGGCCGCATCGATGCCAGCGGCTTCCAGGTCGGCTCGATTTATCTGGCAGCCAAAGGTGATCTGACTATCAATGGCACGCTGGATGCACATGGCACCGGCCTGCGGGTAGACAGCTACGGCAAGATCATCGATAGCCCGAATCGCGCCATCGTTGATTTGACCACACAAAGCGGCATGCTCACTGTCGGCAGCAATGCGCGTATCGATTTGCGCGCCGGTACTGATGCAACAGGTAATGATGGTGTCGCCCGCGGCACTTTCAATCTGAATGCGCCACGTCTGGGCGGTGTCGACGGTTCAGGCAACGGTGCGAATGATGTGGCCGTCACGATTAACGGCACACCGGTGGTGGCTGGCGCAAAAACCATTGCGGTCAATGCGTTCCGCAGCTATGACGATGCACCGCTGGCCTTGCAGCCGGATGTGAATGGCGGTCGTCCGCAATTAATTACGCAAGCGTATATGGATGGCATCGACGTCCAGAGTGGCAACTTCATCGATGCCGCCCTCGGTAATGCTGATCTGAGCAATCGACTGGCCGGACTCGGCAACTATCATTTGCGCCCGGGTGTGGAAATCGTTGGCAAAGTCAGTGCCGATAATCCGAACGGCGATTTGACGATAGCCGGTGATCTTGATTTGTCGGGCTACCGTTACGGTCCGAATTCGAATCGTGGTGATCTTGCCTTGCGTGGCTATGGTGAGCCGGGTGTGCTGGTCTTGCGCGCGGCCGGTGACATCAATATCTATGGCAGCATCAATGATGGCTTTGCGCCACCGCCGGATACCCCGGATGACAAAGGCTGGTACTTGACCGAAGGGCGCTGGGCCGGCAATGGCCTGACCCCTTTCGGTAGCGATATTGTGATCCCTATCGATGGCGTGGTACTGGAAGCTGGCACCAAATTCCCGCAGGGTTCGACGCTGAATTACGACTTGCAGGCAGCTGCGCTGACGCTGCCTAGCGGCGTCATCTTGCCGGTCGATGTGACCTTGACAGCTGACCATACCTTGCGCGCCGGCACCGTACTGGCTGCGAATGTGTACAACGCTGACAATAGCATCGCGTGGGCGGCCGGCACCGTGCTGGCAACAGATGTCACCGTCAGCAGTGGCATGAAACTGGGCGCCGGTACCGCTTTGCGTGCCAGTGCAGATATTGCTGCGCTGGTCTGGCCTAAGGGCTACAAACTACCGGTCGCGATGGAGGCAAGCAGCGCGATTACCCTCGCGCGTGGTTCTTTGATTCCAGCCATGACCAAGGTCGAATTGCTGGATGATAAGGCGATTAATCTGCGCCCTGAAGTGAATGGCGTACAAGGCCGTAACTGGGCGCTGGCACCGATGCTGGGTGAGGGTGCCAGCAGCTGGAGCATGCAATTGACGGCAGGTGCGGATCTGGCGTCGGCCGACCGCCGCGCGATCAATCCAGCCTCCACCGGTTCCATTATTCTGGCCGATACACATTCGATGACGCGGGTTGAGGTGAAGCCGGGCGGTACTGGTTTTGTCTGGACTGATCAAGATCCGTGGGGTATGGGTTATGTGCCAGGTACAGCAGTTGGTGTCGACGATACCTGGATCTGTGACGTTTTGCCGGAAATGTGCGGCATCGATCCGAATCGCATTACTTACGTATGGGGGCCTGCTGCGGCTGACTCCGGACTGGAAGTTGGTGCGCCGGTTGAGCCACTCTATGTGGAATTAGGTATCTGTAATGAACCTGGCATGTGCGTACAGACCATTAATCCGGTACGCGACATTACCGTGCACACCATGCTGTCACCGATGTTCAGTGTGCTGCGTACCGGTACCGGTGATATCAACATGGCAGCGGCAGGCAACTTCAATATGCAATCTGCCTACGGTGTCTACACTGCAGGCACACGTTCTGCCACGATTCTTGATGCCAATGGCAACGATATTTTTAATCAAGCGCGCGGACAGCACACCAATGGCAGTTTGCTCGGTGCGCAAAGCAATGATTACAACGCTGCAACAGCGGCTTATCAAGCCTGGTACCCGGAACAAGGCGGTAACCTGAGTATTGCCGTTGGTGGCGATGTGACCGGTGATGTGTGGGGTGCGTTCTCGCCGCCGGACCGCGTCAATATCCCAAGTGCCAGCGTCGGTAACTGGTTGTGGCGCCAAGGGACGGGCACGGTTGCTAGCGGCGCAGATGGCATTCCAACTGCGTGGTGGATTAACTTCGGTGCCTATGCAGTGCCGATGGGGACTGTTTTGCCGGCAGATTATAAGGAACCGTATCTGGTCGGTTTCACCGGCCTGGGTACCCTGGGTGGCGGCAATCTGAGTATCGAAGCAGGTGGTAATGCCGGCGTCACAGCCTTGCGTGCCGCCGCCGGTTCTCAGCCTACTCTCGCTACTTACCCGCGTAGTCAGGCATTGGTGGCGGCGGTTGGCAGTACTGGTCGCGTTGATGCGGATGGCAAGCTGATACTGACCGGTGGTGGTGACCTGAACATACGGGTCGCAGGTGCGATCAATCCTGATTTTGACGCAACGCAGATGGGATCGGGTGGTGCCAATAGCCAAAACCATGACCTCAACGGCGCCCTGATCAATTTGCGCGGTACGACTTCGGTCGCGGCGCGTGCGATCGGCGATATCAAACCGCGTTATCGACAATTGCAGTCGCAGCTAGTCGGCTTTGATGGCGATGGAGCTGATGTGCGCCCAATCGATCCGTTTATGCCGAGCGTGGCAAGCAGCGGTGGTGGTTTGACGCTGGTGCCGGGCGATTCGGCCGTCTATCTGGATACGCTGGGTGATCTGGTGGTGTCGACCGTCTCTGATCCGGGACGTGTATTTGCACCGAACACCACGGCTTTTACCGTGAATGGCACTTCATACGCGGGTGGCGGACAAAGCTGGTTCTCGCTGTGGAGCAAACACGCGGCCATTAATTTGTTTGCCGCCGGTGGCAATCTGACGCCGGGTACGGATGTGGCCGATCGCAGTTCACGGCTCGGCAATACTGTTAGCGGCGACGTGGTGATTACCTATCCGTCTATTTTGCGCGCCACTGCTGCCAACGGTAATCTCTACTATGGTTATTCAGCCGCACCGGGTTCTTCCAGTACGCCTACTAATAGGTATCTGGTGCTGGCACCTTCTGCCAGCGGTGCGCTGGAATTCCTCGCCGGGAATTCGATCTACGGTGGTGGCTATCCGATCGCCATGTCGGGCTCCGATACGCCTTTGCCGACACCGTTTAATCCCGCCTTTGTTGGCTTTAATCAGCAAGGCAGACTGGTCGCTGGTGCATCGAATCTGAACGTGAATGGCTCGCTGGCCAGTGGCGAAGATTTTTCTAGCTCGGCGGTCTTTGGCAAGCAACATTACTTCCCCTTGTTTGCCTTTGGTCCGGACACGCTGGGTGCGACCGCCTTGCATGCAGGTGATAGCTCGGCTGCGCTGTTCTATGCAGTCAACGGTGACGTCGTCGGTGTGAATAGTGGCATTACGCAAAGCATGGGTATGCTGCCAGACTTTATCACTGGCGTGGTACGCACCATCCCGACCTGGTATCGCGCTGCGACCGCGGTGCGCATGCAGGCCGGACGTGACATCGTCAATACCAACAGCCTGTTCGTGCATAACAATGACACCGACATCTCGCTGGTGCATGCCGGACGCGACATCCTGTACGCCAACATCCAGGTCGCCGGCCCCGGCACACTGGAAATCAGCGCGGGCCGCAATCTGACACAAGATGGCAGAGCCAGTGTGGTCAGCCTGGGCGGCTTGGTGCAAGGCGATACCCGTCCGGGTGCCGATATTGCACTGATGGCGGGTGGCGGTATCAACGGTCCTGACTTTAGTGCGATCAGCAAACTGTATCTGGACCCGGCCAATCTGGCCAACCCGGGCACAGCGCTGGCCGCACAGCCGGGCAAAGTAGTGAAGACCTATGAGGCGGAACTGGCGAGCTGGCTGCAAGAGCGTTACGGCTTTAGCGGTAGCCATGCACAGGCCCTGACTTACTTCAATGCGCTGGCACCGGAACAGCAACGCGTCTTCCTGCGTAATGTTTACTACGCCGAATTGCGTGAAGGTGGCCGCGAGTACAACAATCCGGACAGCCGTCGCTTTGGCTCCTTCCTGCGTAGTCGCGACATGATCGCCACCTTGTTCCCGGATCGTGATGCCGGCGGCAACACCATAGCTCGCAGCGGTGACATCACCATCTTTGGTAATGCCGGTGTGCATACCAATTTTGGTGGTGACATACAGATGATGGCGCCGGGCGGACAGATCGTGGTCGGCGTGCAAGGCGAGGTACCGGCTGCCACTGCGGGTGTGGTGACGCAAGGCAAGGGCGATATCCAAATCTTCAGTGAGCGTAGCTTGCTGCTTGGCTTGTCACGCGTGATGACCACCTTCGGCGGCGATATCTTCGCCTGGTCGGAACAGGGTGACATCAATGCCGGTCGCGGTTCCAAGACCACGATTCTCTACACACCACCTAAACGGGTCTACGACCAGTGGGGCAATGTGACCTTGTCACCGCAGGTGCCGAGTTCAGGCGCGGGTATCGCTACGCTGAGTCCGGTACCGGAAGCCGATGCCGGTAACGTCGATCTGATCGCACCACTGGGGACGATCGATGCGGGTGAAGCGGGGATCCGGGTCTCGGGCAACGTGAATATCTTCGCGCTGCAAGTGGTCAATGCCGCCAACATCAAGGTTGCTGGCGACACCAAAGGCATTCCGATGATCGCGGCTGTCAATGTCGGCGCACTGAGCAATGCCAGTGCGGCGGCTAGTTCGGCAGCAGCAGCGGCACAAGACGTGATGCAGCGTGATCGCAGTGCGGCGCGCCAGAATCTGCCGTCTATCTTCACCGTACGCGTGCTGGGCTTTGGCAACGAAGATGGGGCAGAGGATAGCGGCAAGGGTAAGGCTCAAGGCGCCGGTTACAACCCGCAAGGGGTGGTGCAAGTACTGGGAGCCGGTGAGTTGAGCGAGGCAGAAATGCAGCCTCTGTCCAAAAACGAGCGACGCGGCCTGAAGAAGTAATGTCTGAGGCAGTGCAGAAAAGCAGGCATACGCAAGTGAGCAGCCAGTCGGCAGTTCACTTGCAGCGTGTAAGGTCGACGTAAGTCATGATTTAGTCATAAGCCATTCGCAAGCTCGCAAGAATTTGCTAACAGGCCGTAACAAACCAGCAGGGATAAGGGCTTCCGTCAGGAAGCCCTTTTTATTTGCTTAACCTTCCTGTCTTTTTTATCTGCATCGCAGTGCATGACTCTGCTTTGTCACGAAAAAGAATTATGAACATTTGATGACAAACGACAGTTGTCGACAACGCCAACCGTCTAGGCATCAGTACACAGATATGACGCCCCTGCATCAGTTGCACAGAGTGATGGCGCAGGGAAGCGAAGACTAGTTTGATTTTGAGGATCGAGTTCAACACATGCCTTACGTGAAGAAAAACCGGAAAGAACAAGCGATGCGACTGAAGGCGATCTGCCTCGCCGTGCTGGCCCTCGGCCTGCATGGCGCAGCATTGGCGCAGGATGCAGCGGTGGCGGCAGAGCCTGTCGCCGAAGCGGGCGACACCGAACAACGGGTGGATATCAACGAATACATCGTACGTGGCAATAGCGTGCTGGATGCACGCACCATCGAACTGGCTGTCACTCCTTACCTCGGGCCCAAGCGCACGATGAAGGATGTGGAAAACGCCCGTGATGCCTTGCTGTCAGCCTATAACGCACGCGGTTACCAATCCGTGTATGTCGATTTGCCTGAACAGCAGGTAACCGGTGGCGTGGTGTTCCTGCAAGTGAATGAAACCAAGGTCGGTCGCGTACGGGTAGTCGGTGCGCAATACAACTCACCGCTGGAAGTACGTGAACAAGTACCGGCGCTGCAGGAAGGCAAAGTGCCCGACTTCAATCTGGCGCAAACACAGCTGACCGCATTGAATCGCACCGCCAAGCGTCAGGTGATGCCGCTGGTTAAACAAGGCACTTTGCCTGGCACCATGGACGTCGATCTAAAGGTAGACGACAGCACCCCATGGCGCGCCAGTGCTGGTCTGAACAATGATTACAGTGCTGACACCAAGGAACTGCGTGCCAGCGCTTCCATCGGTCACGACAATCTGTGGCAAATGGGACATAGCGCATCGCTGAGCTTCTTTGGCACCCCGCAGGATTTGAATCAGACCAAAGTATGGTCGGGTTCCTATACCGCACCACTGCGCGATAGCAACTGGGCACTCGATGCTTCCGGTTATAAATCTGACAGTACCGTCTCTACAGTAGGCGGCACCACCGTGCTGGGTAAAGGTTATGCGATCGGCTTCAAGGCAACCTACACCGTGCCGAACACCGGTAACTGGTGGCACACCATGAGCTTCGGCGTTGACTTCAAAAACAATGAAGAAGCGCTGCAACTCGGTGGCACCGGCGACAAGATTCCATTGCGCTATGCACCGGTCACCCTGGCCTATATGGGCTTTGTGCAAAACGAACGCAGCCAGTACAGCCTGGGCCTCTCGCTGATCGCTGGTACCCGCAGTCTGTTCGGTTATGGCAGCGAAGAACGTGCCTTCCGTTACAAGCGTTACGAAGCGCGACCTAACTTCATGGTGCTCAAAGGCGACCTGAACGGTTCCTACAGCTTTGAGAACGAAGCGCAGATCGGCTTCCGTCTGGCGGGTCAGATTACCGATTCACCGCTGGTGTCGGGTGAACAAATCGCGGCCGGCGGTATGAATTCGGTACGCGGTTACTTGTCGGCTGAAACCACCGGCGACTTCGGTATGGTCGGCTCTCTCGAGTTGCGCAGCAAACCGCTGACGTATCTCAATCCATGGGTAGAAAACTGGCGTGTCTATGCGTTTGGCGACGCGTCCAGATTGAAGCTGCGCGATCCGCTGATCGAACAGCAAGCCCTCTTTACGCTGGCATCGGTCGGTATCGGTACCAGTTTCCGCCTCGGCGAACAAATCAGTGGACGAGTCGATGTTGGCTATCCATTGAAATCAGGACCACGCACCGAGAAGCATGACACGCGCGTGAACTTTAGTCTCAACGCGAGTTATTGATTGCCGACTTGATTAACAACTAAGCAGCGCACATCCCTTTTATTTTTTATACGAGTTTTCGGAGAACCACTGTTATGCGACGCATTCTTTTTCTTTCGCTCACCTTGTTGAGCACGCTCTTGCCTAACCTGGCGCACGCCTGGTGGCAGCCTGACTGGGCTTACCGCAAGCCGATCACGATCGATGCCGGTCCGCAAGGCGGTGCGTTGGGCGGTGATGCCGGTCGTACGCCGGTGCTGGTGCGCCTGCATACCGGTAACTTCAGTTTTGAAGGCGTCAGCGATACCGGCGCCGACCTGCGTTTCGTGGCAGGCGACGACAAAACCGTATTGAACCATCAGATCGAACAATTCGATCCTTTGCTCGGCATCGCGCTGATCTGGGTCGATATGCCGGCCTTGCCGGCGGGTGCGCCGCAACAGGTGTGGATGTATTACGGTAACTCGAAGGCACCGGCATCCGGCAACGGCCAGCGTACTTTTGATCCTGATTACACACTGGTGTATCACTTTGCAGAGGCAGCAACGCCACCACGTGACACCACGGCGTACGGCAACAATGCACAAACCGCTGTGGTCAGCATCGATGGCACCGTCATCGGCAAGGGTGCAAAACTGAGCGGCACACCATTGATGTTGCCGGCTGCCCCATCGCTGACGCAGGAAGCAGGCGGCGCCTTTACCTTCTCGGTATGGCTGCGTCCGGAACAACTCGGTGCACAGCAACTGATTTATGCACGTCGTGATAACGGCCGTGAATTCCTGATCGGTATCGACCAGGGCGTACCTTTCGTTCAGGTTAATGGTCAGCGCAGCAAACCAGGTCAGCCTATCCAGGCCGGTCAATGGTCGCACCTGGCAGTCACCGCAGATGGCAAGAACGTCACCCTGCACGTCGGTGGCCGTGCTACCGCTTCGCTCGAAGCCGCGATGCCGGCATTGAATACTGCAGCGGCTATCGGTGGCGACACCGCAGCGCAATCCGCGGCATTCACACCATTCGTCGGCGCGATTGATGAAGTTCGCCTGTCCAAGGTTGCACGTTCCGACAACTTGTTGCTGGCAGACGCAGTTTCACAAGGTGCGGAATCGCGCCTCGCGGTATTTGGTACCGATGAGCAGCAAGCGGGCAAGAGCCACTTCGGTTTTATCCTCGCAGCGATGCCGCTGGATGCATGGCTGGTAGTCATCCTACTGGGCGTGATGATGGTCCTGTCGTGGGCAATCATGATCAGCAAGGGCCGCAACTACAGTGCGATCTCGCGTGCCAATGCCATCTTCATGGATCACTTCCGTGAAACAGCAGGTGCGCCATTGGATCAACTTGCCAACAGCAGCAAACTGCCGCAAGACGTAAAAGCAGATTCTTCACTGTGGCGCCTGTACAAGGTGGCAGTGGATGAAATGCGCCGTCGTCATGATCGCGGTTACGACCTCAATGCCGTATCGAATGCCACCATCAGTGCGATCCGTGCTGCGATGGACGGTGTGATGGTGCGTGAAAACGAACGCATGTCGCATCGCATGAATTGGTTGTCGACCGCGATTGAAGGTGCTCCTTACGTCGGCCTGTTCGGCACCGTTATCGGCATCATGCTGGTGTTCGTCGTGGCGGCCATGGCCGGTGCGGTTGATATCAACTCGGTCGCGCCGGGTATGGCTGCGGCGCTGTTGTGTACCGCCGCCGGCCTGGGTGTCGCGATTCCGGCGCTATTCGGCTACAACTGGCTGGCTTCGCGCTCCGATGCAATCGGCGCGGACATGGCCGTATTCGTCGACGAATTTGCTACCCGCCTGGCTGAAGAGCAAGGCGAAGGCCGTCAAGCTCGCGCCAACCTGCGCCAGGCTTGAGGAGCAGATAACTATGGCAAACGCAGCCAAATTCGGCACAAAAAAACGTGCCGGCGGCATCAACATCACTCCGTTCGTGGACGTGCTGCTGGTGGTGTTGGTGATCTTTATTCTGACCAGCAATGCCAGCATTCCTGGCATCAAGGTTGACTTGCCGAAGGCGAGTTCTTCGGTCGCACTGGAAAAGCCGAAGACCAAAGCGATCACCATCGATAACGCTGGTCAGGTATTCCTCGATGCATTCCCGGTGACTCTGCCGGAGCTGGAAGAACGTCTGCGTACCGAGAAAGCACTGACACCGGATTTCCCGGTGATCGTGCGCGGTGATGCATCGGTGCAGTACGCAAAGGTAGTGGAAGTGCTGGATTTGCTCAGACGCATCGAGCTCAACCAAATCGGCCTCGTGACCGGCAAAGCGGCATGAGGGGGGTAATGTGAAGCGCCGTCATATTAATCCTCACTCTGGCTCGCGCGCTGCCGATTTGTGGCGGCGTTGGGGCGGCTACGCGATCGGTGGCTTTATCGTGCTCGTGCTGGTGGCCGTGGTCTGGTATCTGGTTTCGGGCACCGCCAGCACTAAGCGCGAGGTGGCTGCCACCCCGATGCTGATGTTGCCGCCACCACCACCGCCGCCGCCGGAGCCGGAGAAATTACCGGAACCGGAGCCGGAAAAAGTGCAGCAGGAAGCACCACCTGAACCGACGACCAATCCGCAGGAAGCCCCGGCTGATGCAGCAACACCATCACCGGATGCCGGTGATCCGACCACGATTAACGACTCGGCGCAGGCTGGCACCGATAACTTCGGCGTCATGGCTGGACGTGGCGGCGGTATGACTGGTGGTGGCGGTGGTTTGGGTTCGTATTCAGGTTATGTCGCCAATGCATTGCAGCAGGCATTTGCACGTGATCCGCGTACCCGTACGCTGGCCTTCCAGGAAATTCGTATCAATCTGTGGCTCGATGCTGACGGCAAGGCGACACGTGTCGAACTGTTGCAAGGCACGGGTAATACGCAAACCGATGAAGCGGTACTGGCGATGGCACGTGATTTCCGCAGTGATGTGCGGCCGCCTGCGACGCAGCGCTTCCCGGCTCGTTTAACGATCAAGGGACGTCGTCCATGAAGCAGCCACATTCTGAACCAGGCAGCTATTGCAAGACCCCATCCATTTCATTTCAATTCGTGAAAGAAAGTATGAATTATTTAATTTCTCCACAAGGCCGCAGCGACTGTGCTCCAGCACTCCCGGCTCGTTTATCGGTGCAGAAACTGGCCATCGCTTCCGCTGTCGCCTTGTTGATGGCGACTGGCGCGGCTAATGCGCAAACTGCAGCTCCGGCTGAAAGCGCGATGGTCAAACTGATCCGTGGTCTGATCCAGACCGGTGCCTTGAAAAAAGATGTAGGCGAAGCCTTGCTGGCGCAGGCACAAACTGAAGCCATGGCGGCGCAGCAAGCGCAACGCCAGGTAGCAGCGGCAGCAGCGGCGGCACCAGCAGCAGGTACTGCGGCGATGCGGGCGGAAGCGGGTGATGTACGCGTTCCTTATATTTCAGAAACCGTGCGTGCGCAGATCCGTGACGAAGTCAAAGGTCAGGTCATGGCGCAAGCACGTAGCGAAGGCTGGGCGGCTCCGAACGAAACACCGGAATGGACCAAACGTATCCGTATCGAAGGCGATATGCGCGTGCGTAATGAATCGCGCTACTACGGTCGTTTCAACGATAACGAAAACTTTGCAGACTACGCCGCGATCAACGCTGGTAACGCGTTTGACGTCAATACCAATACCACGCTGGCTTTGCCGCCTATGCTCAACACGCGTCAGGATCGCAAGGGTCTGATGCGCGCGCGTGCGCGTCTTGGCGTATTCGCTGATATCTCTGACAGCACCACCGCAGGTATCCGTCTGGCGACAGGTAGCGATGACAGCCCGGTCTCGACCACGCAAACACTGGGTGGTGGCCTCGGCAAGAAAAACATCTGGCTGGATCAAGCCTTTGTCTCGCATCGTCTGACTGACTGGGTCAGCGTGACCGGTGGTCGCTTTGGCAATCCATTCGTATCGACCGACATCTTGTTCTCGAATGACTTGAACTTCGACGGTATCGCGGCGAAATTCGACAAAAAATTCAGCAACGACAATTTATCGATGTTTGGTACGCTGGGTATTATCCCGCTCGAATACACCTCGGATAAATCGCCGAAAGATAGCGCAAACAAACAGCGTAGCGAAACCAAATGGCTGATCGGTGCGCAAATCGGTGCCAACTGGAAATTGGACCCGGTCAATCGTTTCCGTGGTGCGGCGGCTTACTACAGCTTCCAGAACATCAGCGGCAAACTGTCTGACCCATGTGCCCTGTATGCCGGTGCTACTTCGTGTAACACTGACTGGGCACGTCCAGCCTTCATGCAGCGCGGTAATACGCTGATGCTGTTGCGTAATATCGCACTCAACCCTGCGAGCCCGGCGAATACACCATTGCCACAGTACCTCGGTCTGGCTTCCAAGTTCCAGTTGCTGGATCTGAACGCACGCTGGGATACCAAAATCCTGGGTGATTACGGCTTCCGTCTGGATGGTAACTACATCCGAAATCTGGCTTACGACGAAGACGAAATGTTCCGCCGTGCAGGTGGTGGCATCTTCAATAACTACGATTCCACCGGCCTGAACAACCGCGCCAACTTCCAGAGTGGTGGCAATGCCTACATGGTGCAGGCAACCCTGGGTAAACCTAGCCCGCAAATCCGCGGCGAATGGAATGTATCTGCTTCCTATAAATACATAGAACCGGATGCACTGCCAGATGGCTACAACGATTCCTCGTTCAACCTCGGTGGTACCAACTCGCGTGGTTACACCCTGACTGGTGTGTATGCGTTCGATAAGAACACCACACTGAGCGGCCGCTGGATGTCGAGTAAAACCATTTATAGCTCACCACTGGCTATCGACGTGTTGCAGCTTGAGCTGAACACACGCTTCTAAACGGGGATCCTATGTCATCACATTTCCTCTTCAAACGCGCTGCAGACTCGGGCTTCGGCCTGAGCAGCTTGCGCCCACTGACGGTGGCAGCTCTGGTGCTGCTGGCCAGTGGCGCGGCACATGCGCAGAATCAGAGCATGGAAGAACGTTTGCGTGCGCAATTGCGCATCACGACCACGCAATTGCAGCAGGCACAAAACGAGCTGGCAGCATTCAAGGGCGGCGCTGCGGCGCCATCGACACCGGGTGATATCGACAAGGTCAAGAAGGATCTGGCCAGCAGTCAGGCCGCCGAACGTCAGGCGCGTGAAAAGCTAAGCGGCGTCAAGCAGCAAAATCAGGAAGCACTGGATAAAGCGAACGCGCAGATCGCCCAGTACCGTGGCGCCTACGACGAACTGTTGAAGCTGGCACGTGCGGCGGATGCGGAGCGTCAGCGTCTGGCCGGCGAAGCTTCTCTCAAGACTCTGGCGGTGACGCAGTGTGAGGCCAAGAACGGTCAGCTGTATGCAGTCGGGCAGGAAATCCTGAATGCCTACGAAACGCTGGATCTGGCGACCGTCATTAGTGCACGTCAACCGTTTGCGGCACAGAGCCGGATCAAGCTGGATCAGATCGCTCAGCAATACGGCGATAAATTGTATGAAAGCCGTTTTGATGCGCGACTCGATCCGCGTGGCCCACGACCAGCGGCACCGGCTGAAGGCGACCCGAACGCTTTATCAATCGAAGGTCAGAAGAAAAGCACGCAATAAGGCAGGTCCTCAGGTGGGCTGAAATGGCTCTGTCCTGAGGGCAGGATAGAACCTAAAAAGGAACATCGTAACGCCTGTGTCATTTCACCCAGTCACAATGTGACAGGGTGAATTTAAAGAAAAGGAAGCAAAATGAAATCGAATACGAACAAAGCTTTGCCAGTCGCACGCACAATGATCGGCATGTTGCTGGCATCGCTGATGGGTGTCGCTGCGGCGCAATCGACAGGCGCCGATAAAACCGTGGCTAGCCTGGGTAATGTCACCATCGGTCAGAATGAAATCACACGCTTGTTGCAAGGCATGCCGGAAGCAGAACGCACGGCCATCAAAAGCAATCGCGCTGGTATAGAAAACTGGTTGCGTCAACGCGTGACCAGCGAAGCCTTGTTGCGTGAAGCGCAATCCAAGGGCTGGGCAGAGCGTCCGGAAGTCAAGGCCAAGGTCGACGCAGCAGTACGTGAAGTGACTGCGCGTCTGGTCAGCGCCAGCTATCTGGAATCGGTAGCGCAAGTGCCACCGACCTTCCCATCGGATGCCGAAGTAAAAGCAGCCTACGAACAAGGCAAGGCCAACTTCAATTTGCCAGCGACGTATCGCGTAGCGCAAATTTATCTGGCGACGAACACTGGCGCCGCTGATGCCGCAGCCACCAGCAAACTGCGCGATGAAGCCAAAAAACTGGCGACGCAGGCACGTAGCGGTGATTTCGCTGCACTGGCACGTAGCCGTTCGCAAGATCCGCGTAGCGCAGAGCGTGGCGGTGAAGTCGGTATGTTGCCACTGGAACAGATGTTGCCGGAAGTACGCGACGCTGTGGCCAAGCTGAAGGTCGGTCAGGTTAGTGAGCCGGTGCAATCGCCGTCTGGTTTCCACATCGTCAAATTGCTGGAAACCCAGCCAGCGCGTACCGCGACACTGGAAGAAATCAAGCCACGTCTGCAAGCTGCTTTGCGCGAACAGCGTCAACAACAATTGGTACAAGCCCATATGGCGAAGCTGGCTCCGGCCGACAGCCTGAAGATTGATAACGCAGCACTCGACGCAGCCTTGCAAAAATAAGGACAGAGGGCGCACCCGCATTGAATGCGAGTACGCCACTGCCACCCATTTAAAAAACACTATCAGGAAATAATATGAGCAAAACTACCAACGCAGCAGCGGCAGCACCAGAAGCGGCACCAGCAATCGAACTCTTGAACACCGTCACTGCCGAGCAAGTATCGGAAGCGATAAAGGCTGCCGGTTGTGCCGTCACCACCACTGAACAAGAAGGCGTGACCTGGTTGCATAGCGCCAGCCACGGTATCGGCTTTCAAGTTTTGTGGGGCAATGCACTGACTCCTGGTCAATACGCTGACTTCACACTGAGCTGCCCATTGCGCGTGCAAGGTGGTGTATTGCCAGAAGGCGTACTGACCGAATGGCACCGTACCAAGCGTTTCGCACGTGTTGCCTTGCACGGTGACTTCGTCGTGCTGGAAATGGACGTGATGGTGGCTGGTGGCGTGACGCCGTCGCATCTGGCCGTATCGCTGCAACTGTGGACACAAATGATGGGTCAGTTCTTCCTGCACCTACGTAATTTCAAACCGGAATCAGTCGCTGCCGGTGAGAGCGCAACATCGGAAGAAACGGTCGCTGCCTGAGTTTGATTCAGGCTTCGAGCCAGGGCTTGATCTGATACCCGGTCCCTAGCGAGGGACCGGTATACATAAGGAATCGCTATGCCGACACATGATGAGTCGCATGACGTCCACCTGCAGCAACTGACGGCGGCCGACCGTCAGGTCAGGCGGACACGCCGTGCTGAAGCAGTACGCTTGCGCCAGCGCGTCGCCTTGCTGAATTTGATGGCGGCGTCGATGGCGGAGTTTGGTATTTCCCATGCCGAGCTGGTTGCCGCACGCCGTGCAATCGGTGACCGCGCCGGTAATAAAGCGCCCGAATCCGGCATGCACGATGTGCATGAAGGTGAGCCAGAAGACTGAGCTGCGGAAGGTGGTTTTGCATATGACTTCACAGTTTTTTGCACAGGGTCGGGATGATGCGTAGCGTATGCATGGCCTTGCTGTGCATACCGCTGCTCGCGCATGCCTTGACCGAGCTGCCGCCGACTTCCATTCCCGTAGGTAACAACCTGGAGACCCACGCCAGCGGGGTATTCCTGAATGCAGCCGGTGATGTGCTGACTGCGCATCATGCAGTGACTGCCTGCGGCACTATCTATGCGGTCAAGGATGGTCGTGTGGTGCAGGCGCAAGTGGCAATCAGCAGTGCGGAACTGGATCTGGCCGTGTTGCGTACTTCCTTGAAACCGTATTTGAGCGCCACGCTGGCGCAGACTGAAGCGCGTAGTGGTAGCAGTCTGGGTGTGTTTGCCGAAGCGTATAGCGTGCTGCAACGCTTGCCCGGCCGCGCAACGCTGGTCAGCAATGCGATCACCGTGCCGGGTGACGACGGTATGCAAATGATCTCGGGTGTGAAGCCGGGTGCCAGCGGCAGTGCCGTCATCGGCAATGCCGGTCTGGTGCTGGGCGTGGTGGTGTCACGCGTGGCGGCCGGTTCCGGCGCGCATGGCGAAGCGTCCAGCACCATGCTGAGCCGCGCCGCTGCAGCGGGTGTGGCGACCGGTGCCAGCAAGGTACGTGCAGTTGGTGTGACACAGATCAAGCAATTCCTGCGCGAAGGCGGGATTGCCTATACAGAAAGCGATGCGGCGCAATTGGGCGCCACACAATCACCGGCAGCGCGTGCAGCAACGCTGGCGGTAGGCATTATTTGCGGTTAATTCCTTGGCACAGAACAAACTATCGATATGAATGGAAACAACATGCAACAAGAATCGTCTGCTGTGACTACGCAAGAGGGCACATTCAAACGTGCCTTCAATCGTGTATTGAAAACGCTGGGCATGGTCGGTGTGGGTCTGACGGTATCGTCGGCGCCGGTCATGGCACAAACGCCGATGGCGCAGAGCGTGCCGCAGCACTGGGTCAGCTACGCACAAATGGCGGGTAATCAATTGGAAGCATGGCTCAGCGATCCGGCCAACGATACCGTGGTCCGGCTGCACAGCTGGATGCAGGAACGTTTGCTGAAAGAAGGCGCGCCCTTGCCGCCACCGCTGGTGGTCAAGGTGTGGGTGGCACCGGACGGCAAGATTTCGCGTACCGATTTTGCTTCCTTGGGGCAGGCGCAGGCAGATGCCGATTTGCGCACACTGCTGACGACCCAATCGCTGTCTGAACCGCCACCGCGCGATATGCGTCAGCCTATGGTGTTGCAGCTGAGCCTGAGTTTCGCGGCGAAGACCTGAGGACAGGCTGCTGCCATGATGCATCTGCCGGGCTGGAAGACCTTGCTACTGCTGGCCAGCGCACTGCTGCTCAGTGCCTGTAGCGGTATGCAAAATGGCACGCTATGGAGTGCGCCGGATTTTTCATCACTGGCACGCAAGTATGGTCCGGCAGTCGTGAATATCGGGGTGGCACGTGATTACACGCAAGCGCGTGCCGGCATGGCACCAAATACGGCCGATGATGCCAGCCTAGGTTCGGGCTTTATCGTCAGCGCCGATGGCTACATCCTCACCAATGCGCATGTGGTGGCGCGTGGCTCGCAAATCAGCGTCAAGTTACCCGATCGCCGAGAATTCAAGGCCCGTCTGATCGGCAGTGATGCGGTGGCCGACGTGGCTTTGCTGAAAATAGACGCGCAAGGTCTGCCGACTGTGCGGATCGGCAATCCGGAGCGGGTCGAAGTCGGTGACTGGGCGTTGGCGATTGGTTCACCGTTTGGCTTCAGCAACTCGGCCACCGCCGGCATCGTCAGTGCCACACGTCGCATCTTGCCCGGTGCCGAATACATACCCTTCCTGCAAACCGATGTACCGGTCAATCCCGGCAATTCCGGTGGTCCTTTATTTAATCAGTATGGCGAAGTGATCGGTATCAACTCGCGTATTTATAGCAATAGTGGTGGTTATCAGGGTTTGTCGTTTGCGATCCCGATTGATGCGGCGATGCGCATCAAGGAGCAGCTACAGGATAAAGGCGCGGTTACGCGTGGACGCATAGGTGTGGCGGTACAAGAGGTCAGTCAGCCGCTGGCAGAGTCCTTCCATTTGCCACGACCGGCCGGGGCGCTGGTCAGCTATGTCGAGCGCGGTGCGGCAGCGGACCGAGGCGGGCTCAAGTCCGGCGATGTGATCTTGCAAGTAAAGGGGCGTGATGTGATTCAATCGGCCGATGCGCTGATCTTCATCGCCGACTTGCCGCCGGGTGAGTCGGCCGTGTTGAAAGTATGGCGCGAGAAATCGGCGCTCATGATTAAGGTTGTACCGGATCGCTTCGATGCCTTACCGACGCCGAAGGTGCAAGCAGAACAGGCGGCGCCCTTAGGTTTGGTGGTGCGTCCGCTGTTCCCGCAAGAGCAACTGGTCTTGCGTATAGACGGTGGCTTGCTGGTGCAGAGGATCAATGCGGCGGCAGCGCGTGCCGGTGTCAAAGTGGGTGATGTGATCATGGCCGTCAACGGCCGTACCGTCAGTACCATACAGGCGCTGGCGGAAGAAGTGGGTATTGCCGATGGTGCAGCTGCCTTGCTGATACAACGCGGTTCTGCGCGTTTATTTATTGCGATTGAAACCCAAAAACAGGCAGCGCGTGATGCGGCGCAAAGTGCGCTACCAGCTGCTGAATAATTCAGCACTTTGTTTTAAAGAAGATCAACAAGCGTTAATTTCACATGCTCCTGAGCGCATCTGGTGTGGATGATGGTCATCGACCTGTCACATATTCTTCATAGAATGGCAGCCTCAAGTCAGGGGCGATGCTCCGGCTGACTACTCTTTTCATCCCGCATCAACAGGCGCTCAATCTCACATGGCAAGCATAGTCGCATATACCGGTGTGCGCCCTTTGATGGGATGCATAGCCGCATTAGCCTTAAGTCTGGTATGGCATAACGTGCGTGCCGATGCCGAGATTTTGTTTGATCTGCCGGCGCAACCCTTGAAGATCGCATTGGAAAAGTTTGATGCGGTGACCAATCTCTCGGTGTTCTTTTCATCTGAACTGGCGACCGACAAGATATCGAGCGCAGTGCATGGTTATTTCAATCCGCGCCAAGCTTTGCAGAAACTGCTGGAAGGTACTGGACTGGGCATACAGTCGGTTGCCTCCGAAGCATTTGTACTGATCCTGCTGCCACAGCAGAAGGAAGAGACTTCGGTCGCTGCCGCTGCGTCGCGTTACTTTGATGGTCTGGTGCAGCAAGGCATACGCAATGCACTGTGCGCGCGACCGGATCTGGCACTGGGCAGCTATCGCCTTGCGATGATGGTGCAACTGGATCAACAAGGGCAGGTTAGGCAGGCGCGCTTGCTCGACAGCACCGGCAATCGTCAGCGTGACGCCGCCATCGTCGGTGAAGTGAAAAAAGTGCATGTCGGCGAACCACCACGCTCACCCGAAAAACCCTACGTCATTCTGATCCGTCCACGTCCCGAACATGCGCCACCGGTGTGCGCACCTGCTTTTCAGGTGCAGCCATGAGTGACTCGACGCTGTCGGCATTGCGTGAATTACTGACTCAGCGTTATGACGAGTTAAAACGACGTCTGGCCTGGCGTCTGGGCTCCGTCGAAGTCGCCAGCGATGCCTTGCATGACACCTGGCTGCATCTGGAAAACCGCAATGAAGAAAACGGCCCGGTGAAAAATCCGGCCGCTTATCTGATGCGGGTCGCGACCAATCTGGCACTGGATAGACTGCAGCGTGACAAGCGTTATATGAACGCCGATGAGCTGGAAAACCTGATGGCCGAAATCGTTGATCCGGCACCAGGCCCGGCCCAAGTGGTCGGTGCGCGTGACGAGATCACCATGCTGGCCAATATTATCGAAGGTATGCCTCGCCGCCGCCGCGCCATTTTTCTGGCGATACGGGTCGATGGCTTGTCGAATCAGGAAGCCGCTACGCGTTTTGGCGTATCGCCGCGTCTGGTCGGGCTGGAATTAAAGCGTGCGCATGAGTACTGCATGGCGCATATGCCGAAGGATGAATAAAAATGTTGCCGATTTTCCGTGCGCCATTCGTCTTGTTATCGAGGCTACTTGGGATCTTCCTGTGACGCCATGATAAATACGATGAAGCCATCACTACACGATGAAAGAACGCTAGCGCCGCTCGAGCAGCAGGCATACGCGTGGGTGCGCCAAGTCGCTACCGGCAAAATGACGCATGCCGACGGCATTGCGCTCAAGCGCTGGTGCGCGCAGAGCAAGGCACATGCGAGTGCATTCTCGGCGGCACATCATCGCTGGCAACAATTGGGGCAGGCCGGTGAGTTGTTACTGGCGCGTAATCCTGCCGCCAGACAGGCTAGTTCCGCGACGCCATCCCGTGTCAGTAGTCCGGCGCGCCGTGCCTTCCTCGGTGGCGCCGTCTGTGCCAGCGCTGCGGCTGCCGCAGTCGTGGTCTTCAATCCACCGCTGGAGCTATGGCCCTCGCTGGCAGAAATGAAGGCCGATTACCGCACCGCGACCGGTGAGCAACGCAAGCTGGCCTTGGCAGACAATATCAATGTTGAACTGAATACGCGCACCAGCATCGCGGTGAAGAATAGCCAGACGGGCGTGGCCGGCATTGACCTGATCGCCGGTGAGGCCGCAGTGGATCTGGCCAATGCGAACGAGGTATTTGTGGTCGCCGCCGGTGCTGGTCGCACCACGGCGCAGAACGCGCAATTTGAAGTCAAATATCTGGACAAGGGGATTTGCGTGACTTGTCTGCAAGGCCGGGTTCAGGTCGCGCATGCGGCAGGTCGCATGGTCTTGAGCGCGCGGCAGCAATTAATCTATGACGACCAGACGCTGGGCAATATCGCCAGCATCGATGCAGCCAGCGTCTCCAGCTGGCGCGAAGGTTCACTGCGTTTCAAGGAAACACCACTGGCTGAAGTGGTGGCAGAAATTAATCGTTATCGCCCAGGTCGGGTCATGCTGCTCGATAAAAAAATGGCAGCCAAAGCCGTGACCGGACGTTTCCGACTCGACGCTCTCGATCAGGCCTTGGCGCAAATTCAACTTTCACTGGGCCTGCAAAGCAGGAAGCTGCCGGGCGGCATGGTCTTGCTGAGTTAGTGCTTGTTGGTTTGGTTACTGTCTGTATTTTTTCATTCTGCATTTTGTCCATGTCATCAAACGGACATAAAAATATTTGCCGATTTAAGTGCGCTTAACTGTCTAGATCGCAGGAGCACTGATAACGATGGTCATCAGTGCATATGGTTACAGGTAGGGATCTGCTGATCCGTACCGACTGAATCTGCCAGATGGGAGTTGGGCTTAATGAACACGCGCACGCACTACAAGACTGAATTATCGAGCAATAGCCAGGTGTTTAAACGTGCACCGCTGGCCCACGCGATTGCTTTGATACTTGCCACCGGTAGCGTCTGGGGTGATGCCCACGCACAGCAAGCCTTCAGTGCCGCATGGTATGCGCAAAAAGGGGCAGTGCAGGCAGCCGCAGCGGCCACCGGCAAACTACCAAACGGTATGCCAGCGGTACCGGTCAGCTCCCCCCTGATGCAGCAACAGCAAGCCAATGTGCAGCTGCAACGCTCACTGGCAAACCTCAGTGCCGCCGCACGATCAATCGCGCTGCAACAGGCACAGCAAGGCGCAGATCGCCTCGCTGCGAGTGCTGCGGCCAGCAATATCCCGAATGGTCTGGGCGTCGGTGGCCTCAATGCAGGTAGCCTCGTCAACAGCTGGATCAATGCGAATGGCCCGACGCAAACCACAGCCAACGGTCAGACCATCGTCGACATCAAGCAAACGGCCGACAAAGCGATCCTGAACTGGGAAACCTTCAACATCGGCAAGAACACGGTACTGCAGTTCGATCAGCAAGCTGACTGGTCAGTGCTGAACCGCGTCAATAATGCGACCGCACCTAGTGTGATTCAAGGCCAGATCAAAGCACCCGGTACCGTCATGATCGTCAATGCCAACGGCATCGTCTTCACCGGTACGAGTCAGGTCAACACACGTAATCTGGTGGCAGCAGCAGTAGGCCTCAGCAATGAACAATTCAACAAAGGTTTGTATAGCGAGAAGATAGGCAATAACGACATCCCGACCTTTGGTAATGCAGTCAACAGCGCTACCGGCATAGCGGATGCCGCCAATGCCTTTGGCGTCGTGGTCGAAGCCGGTGCAGCGATCACCACCCATCAAACTACTAGCGCGACTCAAGGTGGTGGTTATGTATTGATGGTCGGTGGGCAAGTTAGCAATGCGGGTAGCATCAACACCGCGAATGGTCAGACTACATTAGCCGCAGGTGACAGCTTCATCATCAAGAAAGGTGTAGGGACTGCAGGCAATGCTGCATCCACCACCCGTGGTAATGAAGTCACGACACTCAACAACGCTGGCAGCACAAATGGCCGCGTCATCAACACCGGTATCGTTACCGCCAGCACCGGTGACATCACGATGGCTGGTCATCAAATTGAACAACGCGGCGTACTGGTTAGCACGACTTCAGTTGACACGCGTGGCACCATCCACCTGCAAAACAACCCTACTGATACAACGGCCAGCATCACGCTAGGCAAAGACAGCCTCAGCGCCATCGTCCTCGATGCCAGCGCTAAAACTGCACTCGATAGCCAAAAGAATGGCTTAACAGGACCGGCAGTCGACGCCACTGGAAACATCGTGCCAGTCAGCGACCGACGTGACCTCTCGCGCATAGAAATCACTGGCGGCAGCGTCGACTTTGAAGGCGACTCGTTGACACTGGCGACCGGCGGTCAGGTAGTTGTTGATGCAAAGAATCGCACACTGGTACGCGACGGTGCGCAGATCGATGTCTCCGGTGCGGTCGGTGTACAGCTAGGCATGGCGAGCAATAGCCTCCTCATCAACGTGCAGGGCAATGAGCAGCGCGATGCCGCCATCAATCGTGACGGAAAGACCCTCAACAATAATGACATCTGGGTCGATAAGCGCGACCTCATCCTGGTCAAGGCCGACTACGATGCGGTCAAGAACCCGAATGGTTATAAAACTGACCGCTGGTACACCGCAGGTGGTTTGCTCGAAGTCGCCGGTTACCTCGCCACCAGTGGCCACAGTGTCGGCGAATGGATGGCACAAGGCGGCATCGTCAACTTCACCGGCAATAGCGTCGTCACGCAAGCTGGCTCCAACATCAATCTGTCGGGCGGCACCATAGATGTACAGACCGGTCTCATCAAGCAAACCTTCCTCAGGGGTGCAGACGGCAAACTCTACAATGCGTCAACCGCACCAGGTGACTTGCTCTATACCGGTGTCTACAAAGGCTACGAAGACAAGAGCGAACGCTGGGGCGATAATGCCACCAAGTACTACTACAACCCGTTGATCGCGCCGCGTGAACGTCTGGTCAATGGTTATACGGTAGGACGGGATGCCGGTACCTTGGTCGTTGGCACTGCCAATGCAGTATTGGAAGGCAAGATCAGCAGCGATGTCTATCAGGGACCACAACAGGTCAAGGCACCGCAAGCGAATCTGGATGGTTACTACCAGTCGGACAATGCAGCCGCGCAGCATGCGCAACTGATTGTTGGCAGCATTAGCAACTTCTATGACAAGACTACGGGTCTGCTGTCACGCCGCATTCATGCAGGCGGCATCAAGAATGTGGTTTTCAGTGATGTAGACAATCAAATCGCCGCGGGTCTGGATCTGAGCACAGTGCTGCCAGCAGACCGCACTAATACCCTCATCCTCAATACCGAACAGCTCAATGGCTTTAGCTTGGGCAGCATCAAAATCGCAGCCGTCGATAAGATCGACGTCAACGGTGATTTGAAAGTCAATGCAGCCGGTAACATCACGCTCTACAGCAACAACGTCAACGTTAATGCCAACCTCACCGCACATAGCGGCAACATCCAGCTAGGTAACGTGCTGGATCAGATCACGACGAATGGTGTCATTGGTGGCGTGATCAGCCCGGGTAATACGAACGGTCAGGTGACCTTGGCACAAGGCGTCAAAGTTGATGCGAGTGGTATCTGGAGTAACTTGCTGCTGGACCTGAATAACACGGCGAACCTGCCGTATGTCAATGGCGGTACGGTCAGCATACGCAGCGGCCAGAACGCGACGCTCAACAACGGCAGCAGCATTGATGTCTCATCCGGTGCAGCCTTATTGAGTAAGGGAGCACAGCAAGCAGGTAAGGGCGGCAACATCACGCTGGAAGCAAATGCCTTTGGCGGCAGCAATGGTGTCTTGATACTCAATGGCACATTGGCAGGCTATGGCACTGCGGGTGGTGGCACGCTGACTTTACAGACCAATCAAATCCTGATTGGTGATGCAGCAGGTGCAGCCCCCGACACACTGGTGCTCGATGGCGGCTATTTCAACAAAGGCTTTAGCAACTACAACATCATCGGCAACAAAGGTGTGACGGTAGCCGACGGCACGCAAGTTGATGTGACGATGCCGGTGTATCGCTTTGCGCAGAATGCGAATGGCACACTCGGTGGCAGCAACATCAGTGATGCGCTGGAACTGTGGACACCGCCGGTGTATCAGGAAGATGCAGCCAAAGGTGTATTGACGCAACGCAAAGGCGCGAGCATCAAGTTGCAGGCGGGTACCAGTCAGTCGAGTGCAGCCGATATGGCGATAGCACAGGCAGTGATCGGTAAAGATGCCGTCATCAACGTTGATCCGGGCCAATCGATTACGGTGGCCAGCGTTGGTCAACTGACAGTCGATGGTCGTCTCAATGCATGGGGCGGCAACATTACCTTGGCTGGGGTAAATACCGGCAATACGGCAGAGGCGATGGAAGCCGCCGGTCATACCCGTTCGATCTGGATCGGCGAACAAGCAGTACTGGATGTGGCCGCACGCGCAGTGACAGCTGTTGATGCGCGCGGCAATCGCTACGGTCAGGTGCGCAATGGCGGCAGCATCGTGATCGGTGGTGAGATCAATCACAAGATAGGTAATGCGACTGCGCCGAATCTGTTTGTGGTGGTCCGCGATGGTGCCGTATTGGATGCTTCGGGTACTCAGGCAACGCTGGATATCGGCGGACTGGGCGCGACCAATGTAGCGAGTGGTGGCGGCAGTATTTCGCTGACGTCAAATATGGGTCTGTACCTAGATGGCATGATGAAGGCCGAAGCAGGTGGTGCAGGTGCTGCCGGCGGTACTCTGAGTGTGGCGCTGGAAGCACCATATTATTTAAAGACCGCAGCCAGCAATGTCTTGAATCCGCGCGAGCTGGTGATCTCGCAACATAAAGGCGCGAGCGTACTGCAAGGTGTGCAGGATGCAGCGCAAGCTGGCAGCATCCTGACCTACGGTCATGGCGCGCTGGCAGTCGATCAGGTCGATGCGGGCGGTTTCGATAATTTGTCGGTGCTGGTGTCAGGTACGCTGAGCTATGCTGGCGATGTCACACTAAAGACGAATCAAAGTCTGCGTCTGTATGGCGGTTATGCGATGGCCGATGGCACGCCGACCACTTCCAAGGTCAAACTTGAATCTTCGTATATTCAGTTGTCCAGTAATAAAGTGGCTTTCCGCGATCAATATGTCAACCCACGTGGTTCGAATGCGGCAGCGCGCGGGATAGGCGCAGAGTTCAGCGCAGTAGCAGATCTGATCGATATCCGCGGCGTGGTCGCGCTGAATGTCGAACGGGCCGAGCTGACCAGTCGCGGCGATTTGCGCTTCCTGACCATCAGCGATGGTTGGGATGGCATAACTCCTACCACCAGCCTGACCAGTCCCGGCAATATCGTGCTGAAGGCAGCGCAGTTGTATCCGGAAACCGGTGGCGGCGCGTCAGTCAAAGCGGGTTACCGTGCACTCGTCGGTAATGTGCTGGGTTATGACCCGCGCTATAGCCTGACCATAGGCCGGACGACCGATTACTTGCCAGCCATGCCTTACTCCGCATTTGGTACCTTGCAATTGCTGGCCGCGCATGTCGAGCAGGGCGGTATTGTGCGTGCGCCTCTCGGTTATATCGCGCTCGGTGTCGCCGGCTATGACAACGACATCACGCAGAACGTCAATTTGCTGAATAACAGTCTGACGTCGGTCAGTGGTGCCGGCCTGATCATGCCGTATGGCGGCACGGTAGACGGACAGAGCTGGACTTATGATGGCAAGACCGTGAGTTTCACCGGAGTAGGTGGTGCCAATAGTGGTGGCACGCTGACGGTTGGTGTAAAACTGGCTGGCATACAGGTAGCTGTGCATGAAGGCGCGACACTTGATTTGTCAGGTGGCGGTGAATTGACCGGTGCCGGCTTTATCTCAGGTCGTGGTGGTTCTACCGATGCGCGTTACAACCCATTAGTCCAGAACGGCGTGAACGGCGGCTTTAGTTTGCCGGGCCTGGCGACGAATCCTATCTACGCCATCGTGCCGGGTGCGCAAGGCTATGCACCCACAAATGCACAAGGCGCAGTTGATCCGGTCATTGGTCGCCAGGTCACGATCGGTGCTGGCGTGCCAGGTTTGCCTGCCGGTACCTATACCTTGATGCCATCGACTTACGCCTTGTTGCCAGGCGCGTTCCGCGTCGAGATCAATGGTGCGGCGGGTATGGGCGGCTTCAGCGCGACGCAAGCGATGCGCAATGGTTCATGGTCGGTGTCCGGCGCGCTGTCGATCGCCGGTACTGATATTCGTGACAATCTCGCCAGTCAGCTGATCGTCACACCTGCTAACGTACTGCGCAGCTATTCGCAGTACAACGAAACCGGCTATACCGCGTTTGCGCTGGCCGATGCGGCGCGGCGCGGCATACCGCGTCCTATGATTCCGTTGGATGCGAAAACCCTGCAGCTGGATTTCAGGGCAGGAGCTGGTGCTGATGCCTTTAGTTTTGAAGGCGTGGGACGTTTCGGTGCTGCTGCGGGTGGTTACGGCGGTACGGTGTCCGTGATTATGGGCAGCGGTTCGGATGAGCTCAAGAAGATAGAAATTGTCGCCGCCGGTGCGCAGGCCACGGCTGGATTCGACGGTGTTACCTTGCACGACGATAGCCTCAACAACATAGGCGCCAGCCGCATGGTGATAGGTGGCATTACATCCGTGGAGTATGGCCAAAGCGGTAACTACGTGAATTTCAATAACATGGCGCGGGAAGTCCATCTGCGTTCCGGCGCGCAGCTGGCGGCGCCTGAAGTCTTCCTGACTGCAACCGATCCGGACAATCCTGCTCTCGGCGATGGCCTCATTAATGTGGAGCAGGGCGCGAGCATCAATACGCTGGGACGTGGCAAGGTTGCGTATGACTCGAATGATGGCTTCGTCTACAAGATGAGCGGACACATGCTGGCGGCGTCGAATGGCTTGCTGAACGTAACGCAAAGTAGGAGCACAGCTACCCGTGGCGCTATCAATATTGGTGCTTGCGACACTGGCATCTGTACCGGAACTACCACGCTGTATTCGGAAGGTACCGTACTGGCCTCCACTCAAGGCAGCTTTATTCTCGATGATGCGGTGCGTTACGGCACACGCAATTTGACGCTGGCAGTGGGTGCGATCAATATCGGCAGCGAACAGGTATTGGCCGATGCACAAGCGAATGGTATCCGCTCGTCGGGTCTGGCGCTGAACCAGAGCGTGCTGGATAGACTGTTGCGTGGCGATGTCAGCACTGGCGCACCAGCACTCGAAACACTGGTATTGAATGCGGCCAATAGTGTCAACTTCTACGGCGACGTTGCGCTGGATACGTATGACAGCAGCGGCAAATCAACGCTGGACCGCTTGGTATTGACGACACCTGCTATCTACGGTCAAGGCGATGCCAGTGCGGTGGCGACGATACGCACGGCCAATCTGATCTGGGGCGGTGCAGAAACCGCCGCTGGTAACGTCATTGCAAATGGTGCAGGTACCGGCAGCGGCACACTGAATCTGATTACTGAGCGCATGGAGTTTGGCTTCGCGCCGTTCACACAACCGGGCACCATCAAATCCTACGACAGGCTGGCGCTGGGTTTTGCCAACGTCAATCTGAGCGCGAGCGAGCGCGTCACTGCCAACCATAAAGGCAGCCTGTCGGTGTACCAGGCACAAGGTGCATACGAAAGTGGCAAGGGCTTCCAGTACAGCGGCGGCAATCTGAACATCACGACCCCGCTGCTCACCGGTGCTGCCGGTTCGGTCAACAACATCACCGCAGGCGGCAATATCAATGTGCTCGCGCCGACGACAAGCACAGCAGTCGATACCAAGGTCGCTAATGATGCACTCGGTGCCGAGCTGAGTTTGCACGGTAACAATGTCAGTGTGGCGAGCAAAGTGGTGCTGCCTAGCGGCAAACTGAAACTGATCGCCGACGAAGATTTGATCCTGACGGATGCCGCGCAGATCGATCTGGCCGGACGCAAGATCGTCTTCCATGATCTTGATAAATACAGCTGGGGTGGTGACCTCATTCTGGAGAGCCGCAATGGCGACATCGTGCAGGCCGCCGGTTCGACCATCGATATCTCTGCAGTCAGTAACAAGGCAGGCAGCTTGACCGCAGTGGCACTGGCCGATGCGGCCGGTATGGTGGATTTGCAAGGCCGCATCCTAGGTGGCAGCAGCGGCTACTACGACGCCGGTGGCACGCTAGTGCCGTATCTGGCTGGCAGCATAGAAGTACGTGCACAGACCCTGGGCAACAGCGGCACACTGGACAGCCAATTCGCCGCACTCAATACGCGTCTGACTGAAGGCAATGTATTTGGTAGCCGCAACTTCCAGCTGAAGCAGGGTGACCTCAGCATCGGTAATGAATTGAAATCGGGCGTGATCAATGTCTCGGTCGACAATGGCAGCCTGACCGTGGTCGGTACGATTGACGCTAGCGGCGAACGCGTCGGCAATATCCGTCTGGCTGGCAAGAACGGTTTGACCATAGGCAGTAATGCAGTACTCGATGCGCATAGCACGGTACTGCGCGTCGATAGCTACGGCAAAATTATCGACAGCCCGAACCGCGCCAACGTCGAGCTCAATTCCGGCAACGGCACGCTGACGCTGGCCAGCGGTGCGCAAATCGATTTGCGTCACGGCACCAATGCGCCAGTCGGCAATGGCAAAGGCCAGCATGATGGCGCAACACGCGGCACGCTGACATTGAATGCGCCGCGTATCGGCAGTAGCGGTACGCATACTGATGCGGATGCAGCGGTACACGGTGACATTGCCATCGATGCCAGCGGCAGCCTGACTATCCGCGGTGCCAAGTCGATTGCCGTCAACGGCATGCAACGTTATGACAATGCGCAACTGGCGACGGTCAAGGATGCGAGTGGTAATGAGGTATTGGGGCCGGATGGCAAGCCGGTACTCGATCTGGCTGCAAATGGTCGTCCCTACCAAGTCATCAATCAGGACTATCTGGATGACTTGCATGGCGACAGCACGAGCTTTATGCAAAAGGCTTTGCTCAACACTAATCTGCTCAATAACAAACTGGCCGGTCTGAATAACGCGAGCTATACGGATGCCTTGCATCTGCGTCCGGGTGTGGAGATCGTCAGCAATGCCGTCACCAATCCGGGTGGCGACATGATCGTACAGGGTGACCTCGACCTGTCCAAATACCGTTATGAAAGCCTGAACCACAAGCCGCAGAGCGGTGTATATGGTTCCGGCGAAGTCGGCATGCTGACCATACGCGCGTCTGGCAATCTAGATATCTTTGGCAGCATTAATGACGGCTTTGCGCCGCCGCCGGAAACGCAAGATGATAAAGGCTGGGTCTTGTTACCGGGCCGCGATTTTGCTGGTGGTGATTTGGTGGTACCAGGCATTGGTGTCACGCTGGCTGACGGCACTGCTTTCCCGGGTGGTACCACGCTCAACTACGATTTGCCGATCAAGGGCTTCACCTACACCGGCCGTCTGCCGGTCGATGCGACCTTGACGCAAAGCCTGACTTTGCCCGCTGGTACGGTGTTGGCGGCGGCAGTGCGTGACTCTACAGGCAACATCTTGTTTGCAGCCGGCACCAAGTTGAGCCAGGCGCTCATCTTGAATGCAGGCGATAAAATGGACGCCGGCAGCGTGTTGGCTAGCGGCACCACATTCGGTGCCGTGATCTGGCCGAAGGGATTGGCTTTGCCGGGTACGCTGGGCGAGCGCGCTACTTTGATATTGAACGGCGACAAGGCATTGGCGGTCGGCTCGCTGATTCCATCCGGTACGGATGTGAAATTGTTGGCAGGTGTGACTTCCATTCAATTGCGTCCTGAGATTGCCGGCAAGTCGAACAAGCTGTGGGCAGTTGCGCAGATGCTGCCGGAAGGTTCGCAATCATGGTCCTTGCGTCTGGTTGCGGGTGCGGACACGGAAGCGGCAGACAGCCGCGTCGTTAGCAGCCGTCCTGCGAATGGCAGTTTGCGCCTGGCCGATAGTCATTACGGCATGTTCGGCAAGGCTTTGCCATCCAAAGATGTCTTCCTCTGGACTCAGGCTGCGATAGACATACTGATGGATGCAAATTTGGGGCCCTTGCCGGTCCTTGGTGAAGAGATGACAGATGAATCTGTCACGCTCTCTACGGGTGGCGTATACACCAGCTTCGCGAAGATGTGCGAGGACGATCCTAGCATGTGCCAGAAAAAGGAATCGTACACGTGGTCACAGGATGCAGCAGACGAGTTGGGCACGCCTTCGCTGGCCGGGCAGCTGATGACAATTGAGTTTGTTCAAAAAGAGGTTGGATACAACACCATCGGGGAAATGTGTGCGGATATGCCTTACTGGTGTATTTCTACTTCCAAAGCAGAATACGAAAATGTCGCCGGCAGTACACGTTTCAGCGTCATACGTACCGGTACCGGTGATCTGGAACTGCTGAGCGCGGGCAATATCCGCATGGACTCCCTGTTCGGTGTCTACACCGCTGGTACCTCATCGGCAGCGACATACGTCAACGATCCATTTAATCAGCCGCGTGGCCGTGCCGCGATAGGTACCGTCTTGAATGATCCGGATGGCGCGCGTGAACATTTGGTCGATGGCGGTAGCGGCAGTATTTACCGCGCATGGTATCCGGATCAGGGTGGCAATCTGCTGATCAAAGCGGGTGGTGATTTGACCGGTTCACAGCTGACAACGTCGCTTGCCACCAATACGCGCCCGAATCCTAAGGACGGCGGCTACAACACAGCCGATAGCGGTAACTGGTTGTTGCGTCAGGGTAGCGGCAATGTCGCGACCGGCATGCAGGCACAACCGACCGCATGGTGGATTAACTTCGGTACTTATACCGGCACAGCCGGGATTGCTGATCAGATGGTGGGCTTTACCGGCTTCGGTACCCTGGGCGGCGGTAACGTCGATGTAGAGGTAGCAGGCAACGCTGGTGCCTTGACTAAATATTCAGCACCTGCGTTTGACTCGACCATTAATCCGCGTAGCCAGGGCATCGTGCTGGCAGTCGGCAGCACGGGACGCGTAGCCGCAGATGGCAGTATGCAACTGACCGGTGGTGGTGACCTGAATGTAAAAGTTGGTGGTCAGCTGAATCCGGCCAGTGAGGTCCTGAGCGGGACCTTGAATGGCGCGCTGGTTAACTTGCGTGGACATATCGACCTGACCAGTGCGCAAGTAGGGACGCTGGGATTGATATACGGCTTCAACGCGACCGAACACGTACCTAAGGAAAGCCGTGCTTTCGATTCCTTCCATGCCACGCGTGCCGAAGCCCTCGGTGGTCTGGCGCTGGTGCCGGGCGATGCAACCATTCGTATCAATACGCTGGGTGATCAGGTGATACAGGAAGTGATTGATCCGGGTCGCATCACGATACGCAACTTCTCGCCATTCCTGAATAGTGCAGGTGTGAACGGTCGTGGTACCAGCTGGTTCACCTTGTGGACTGATCGCACTTCGCTCGATATGTTCTCGGCCGGTGGCAATCTGACGCCTTACACCGTAGGGGCTAGTGCTGGCGGCAGTGTCAGCGATGACGCGATCATCTACCCGGCCATTACTCGTGCAGTTGCCGCCAGCGGTAACCTGTTCTATGGCAAAGCCTCGAAGACGCGCTTCGCCGACTTGAGTTTTTATGAACCGATATTGCTGGCACCGTCGCTCAACGGCCAACTGCAATTCCTGGCGGCAGATTCGATTTATGCCGGTGGCTTTACCATCAGCCAATCCGGGGCCGCAGCTTCTGCATTGGCGACACCACAAAACCCTGCTTATGCAGGCTGGATTGCCGGTACCTGGCCGGACGCGCCGGTGGCGACCAATACCTCGGTGCTGGCGAATCCGGTGGTTGGTGGTTACTTCCCATTGTTTGCATTCGGTGCCAACAGTGCTGCTACTCGCCTCGAAGGGTCAAGTGAACCGGCGCGCTTCTATGCGCTGACGGGTGATCTGATCGGGGTTGATAGCGGTCGCATGATGACTTATACCGACCGTGATTTCCGTTCCCAGCCAGCGTTCCGCTATGGCCAGACTTGGTATGAAGGTGCGCAGCCGGTATGGATGATCGCCGGACGCGACATCGTCAGTAGCGGTGACTATCAGGGACCGCCACAAGCGGGGAGCCGGACCTACACCACCTATGGCAATTTGTTCGTGCATCACAACGCGAGCGATGTTTCGGTAGTCTCCGCTGGTCGCGACATTTTATATAGCAGCTTTAATGTGGCAGGTCCGGGTACGCTGGAAATTACCGCCGGTCGCAACATTCTGATGGAAGACAAGGGCGCAGTCACTAGCATCGGTGCGATCGTGCCGGGTGATACACGTCCGGGTGCCAATGTGGTGCTGCAGGCAGGGATCGGCAAAGGTCTGGATTATCTTGGCTTTATCCAGCCTTACCTCGACGCTGCCAATCTGGCACAAAGCGGTGTGCCGCTGGCAGGCCAGAGCGGAAAGGTAGCGAAGGTATATGAAGCAGAACTGATCCAGTGGTTGTCCGACCTGTATGGCTTTACTGGTGATGCAGCGGCAGCACGGGCTTACTACCTTGCTTTGCCGGAACCGCAGCAACGCGTGTTTGCACGTGATGTGTACTTTGCGGAATTGCGTGAAGGGGGGCGTGAATACAATGACGTCAGCAGCTCCCGTTATGGCAGCTTCCTGCGTAGCCGTAATGCGATTGCAGGTCTGGTTCCGACCATAGATGCGGACGGCAAGGCGATCGTGTACGACGGCGACATCATCATGTATCGCGGTACTTACTCCTACACCGATCCGGGCAATGGTAATACGGTCAGTAGTCCGCGTAGCGGCTTTGTGCACACCAACTTCGGCGGCAACATCCAAATGTTGACGCCGGGCGGGCAGCAAGTGTTCGGTATCGAAGGCGAAGCACCGCCATCGACTTCCGGCGTCATCACGCAAGGCAGCGGCAATATCCAGCTGTATGCACGGGATAGCATCTTGCTGGGTCAGAGCCGCATCATGACCACTTTCGGTGGCGACATTCTGGCCTGGTCGGATCGTGGCGACATCAATGCCGGTCGTGGTTCGAAGACGACCTTGGTCTATACACCACCTAAGCGTGAATACGATCAGTGGGGCAACGTCAGACTGGCGTCGAATGTACCGAGTACCGGTGCCGGTATCGCGACCTTGGCACCGATCCCGGAAGTACCGGCCGGTGACATGGACTTGCTGGCACCACTGGGTACCATCGATGCCGGTGAAGCGGGTATTCGGGTCTCGGGTAACGTCAACATCTTCGCCTTGCAAGTGGTGAATGCGGCCAACATCAAGGTGGCGGGCGATGCCAAGGGCATCCCGATGATAGCAGCTGTCAATGTCGGGGCACTGACCAACGCCAGTGCCGCGGCCAGTTCAGCGGCAATGGCGGCGCAGGAGGTGATGCAGCGTGACCGCGCGGACGCACGCAAGAATCTGCCATCGATCTTCACGGTACGGGTGCTGGGCTTTGGCAATGAAGGCGAAGAAACTCCGCGTCGCAACGAAGAACGCAAGCCTAGTCCTAGTGCTTATGATCCGAACGGCGCAGTAGAAGTATTGGGTCAGATGGACCTGAGTGAACAGCAGCTGTCACAGCTGACCGCGAAGGAACGCCGTAATCTGAAGCCTTGAGTGATGTAGATAATCTGTCGTGGCCAGCCAGTTGGAGAGTCTGGTCACGACAGCGTATGAGTAGCTCGCAGCATGCGGTGTGATTTACAAAACCCAAAACTTTGTGCTCCTGTCACAGAGTTGTCATTATTCTTATGTAGCCTGCCGCATATCTGCAGGATGGTACTGCGCGACGAATACGTCATCTTCCGACGGATACACTTAAAGAAACATGACAGGCAACCCGGCATCGGTCAGTGTGCTTGCGCTGGCTGGATGTCTGGTTTGTCCGGGCATACTGAGTGCGCAGGACGAGCTGCGTGCGCAGCAAGTGCAGTGGCCTGGCCAGAGCGAGGACTCTGCATCCCGTCATGTCATCTCATTTCCTTCATCGGAAAAATTACTGGATTTCGATCTGCCGCCGCAGGCACTGACTGCTGCGCTGGATCAATATGCGATTGTGGTCGGGCGCCCGGTCGTAGTGCGTGATGCGTTGGTACAAGGACGCACCTCGTCTGCCGTGCGCGGGCGCTACACCGCAGAAGCCGCTTTGCGTATCTTGTTATTGCATACCGGCCTGATGGCCGAGAGCGTGGGCACCCATACGCCGGATGCCTTTGTGCTGAAGCCTGTACCGACGAACACTGCCGGTAGCGGACAGGCCGGACTGGACCGCAGTTACGACGGGCTGTTGCAAGCCCGCGTGTGGGAAGCCTTGTGCAGCGATGCACGCACCAGCCCCGGAAACTACCGCAGCATACTCAGATTCTTTGTCGATCAATCCGGCCGTGTCCGTAAAAGCCGACTGGTGGTCGGTAGCGGCAATGCACAACGTGATGCCGCCATCTTGGCGGTGATGTCTGGCGTACGGCTGGAAGCAGCGCCGCCCGCCGATCTGGCGCAGCCTATCACTCTCATCTTGTTGCCCGGCTCCGTGCTGGCCGGGCCTAGTTGCGATTCGGTGCACTGATCATGGCCGACGACGTCTTGCCTATCCTGCGCAATTTTCTGGTTCAGCGCTATGACGATCTCAAGCGCAGGCTGACGCGCGCCTTGGGTAGCGAAGAGTTGGCCGGTGATGCCTTGCATGAAACCTGGTTACGCCTGCAAAGAGATGATGCCTATGGCCCGGTGCGTAATCCGCAATCCTATCTGACCCGCATGGCCGTGAATCTGGCGATTGATGCCAAGCGCAGTCAGAGCAAGCTGCTGTCTTCCGATGAATTGGATGAGTTGCTGGAAATGCAGCCTGATCCGGCACCCGGTCCGGCGCAGGTGGCAGAGGATCGTTCGCAGCTGGAAGCCTTGCACGACATACTGAATCACATGCCGGCACGGCGCAGAGAGATTCTTATTCTGGTGCGCTGGGAAGGCTGGAGCCAGCAGGAAGTGGCGACGCGCATGAGTATTTCGGTACGCACCGTGGAGTATGAATTGAAGGCGGCGCAAAACTATTGCGCCAGCCGTCTTGAACAGCGAAATAAAATTTAATGAATTTATTGAAAAATAATTCGGGGATTCACGGTTTGGCATTCGTCTATATATCAAGAGGAAATCCGCAAACAGAACTCTGCTCGAATTAAAGTGACACCATGAAGAAGCTGAATTATTTCTTGAATCGATCGGATGTGCCAGATGGGCTCCAGCAGGATGCTCAGGCCTGGTTGCGTCGATTGACTTCCGGTGAAGCAACTGATTTTGATGCGCAGTCCTTCCAGCGCTGGCGCAACGCCCATCCTGATCATCAGGCCGCTTTCGAAGAAGCAAAAAATCAATGGCGTTTATTGAAGCCCGCACTGGGCAAGCTGTTGACTACCAACGCGGCGGCAGCGGAGCTGCATCGCACTACCATGCGTTCGCCAGTGATTAGTCGCCGTGCGTTTCTGGGAGCGGCGGCGAGTACCGTGGCCGTGGCAGGCGTCGCCTTGTATTCACCACTGGGCTTGTGGCCAGCTGTCGGTGAGTGGGGCGCTGATTATGCCACCGCCACCGGCGAGCAGCGTGACTTGCAGTTGGCGCAGCAAGTACACATTACCTTGAATACCCGCACCCGCATTCGTCAGGTGGTACAGGATGGCGTGCCAGCCGGGCTGGATGTGTTGTCGGGTGAAACCGCCGTCGACCTGACGATGGCGCAACAGAATTTTAGTGTGCAAGCCGGTCTGGGCCGTACGCTCATGCAGCACGGCAAGTTCGAAGTGAAATACCTTGAACATCGCGCCTGCATTACTTGCCTTGAAGGACAAGCACGGGTCGAGCACCCAAGCGGCAGCCGCGTGATACGCGCGAGGCAGCAACTGATCTACGATGAGAAATCGATAGGCGAAGTTGCTGCCATCGATCCGCAGGCCGTCTCGGCCTGGCGCCGTGGTGAGCTGGTGTTCAAGACCACGCCTCTGCCTGCCGTACTGGATGAGATCAATCGTTATCGTCCCGGTCGCGTCATTCTAATGGGCGATGCGCTGCAGGCAGTGACGCTCAGTGCGCGCTTTCAGATTGCAGAGCTCGATACCGCTTTGCTGCAAATCCAGCATTCATTTGATTTGAATTCTCGCTCCTTGCCTGGCGGCGTTCTTATCCTGAGCTGATGCACTTTTTTTCCGTATTTGCTCCCTTGATTTGTGACCGGGGAATGACATCGGCGCAGTGATTTGCATTAAATTTTTTCATCGAAATTCCCGTCTTATAGCCATGCTCTTTCATCGAAAATATTTTTCGGGGATTGAGGAAATGCCACTCGTCTAACAGTAACGGCTACACGCATTGCTTGCCTTCAACAGCAATGTTTGTATTCGTATGACGAGATTGCTCAAGCATGGCTTGATCAGTTTCATGCATCGACTCAACTAGTGATGAGAACTTCACATGAACACAATCGGGCGCATTGGCCGTATCGGCAACAATCTGCAAGCAAACCAAACACAGGCTGGAAATTTCAGACGACTGCCGATTGCTCATGCCGTTGCCCTGATGCTGGCGACCAGTGGGATGTGGAGCGAGGCGCACGCGCAGCAGGCTTTTAGCGCCGCCTGGTATGCGCAAAAAGGTGCAGTGCAGGCCGCCGCCGCGCTGACCGGCAAACTGCCGAATGGCATGCCAGCGGTACCGGTTGGTGTGCCCACTGCGCAGCAACGCTTGTTGACAGAGCAGCAGACACGCGCCTTCGCCAATCTGAATATGGCAGCGCGCAATGTCGCCATGCAGCAGGGTATGCAGAACGCGGCCCGACTCGCTGCACTCAATGCGCCTTCGACGATACCGGATGGTCTGGGGCAGGGCGGTCTGAAGGTTGATACCAATAGCCTGACCGCAGGCTGGATCAATGCAAATGGTCCGACCCAAAGTGCGAGTGGCGACAAGGTCATCGTCGATATCAAACAGACCGGCGAGAAGGCGATCCTGAACTGGGAAAGCTTTAACGTCGGTAAAAACACCATCGTCAACTTCGATCAGAAGGGTGGCAGCAAGGCCGATGGCAGCAACAATTGGGTAGCACTCAATCGCATCAATGATCCTAGCGGCAGACCAAGTGAAATCGCCGGTCAGATCAAGGCCGACGGTGCGGTCTACATCATCAATCGCAACGGCATCATCTTCAACGGCAGCAGCCAGATCAATACGCGCACGCTGGTGGCGTCATCGCTGCGTCTGACGGATCAGCAATTCAATCTGGGTATTAATAACCAGCAGACCATATCGAATATGGGCGTCGAGTTTCAGGTGCCGCAATTCGGTGAATTTAATATGCAGGCACCTGCGGTTTACGGTGCCTCCGGTTATGTGGCCGGTAACGGTGTGGTGCCGGATAAACTCGGTGGCGTTGATCGTTTAGATTCGGGCGCTGCACCCGGCGCAGTGGTGGTAGAAGCGGGCGCGCGTATTGAAGTTGATAGCGGCGGCAAGGTGATGCTGTTTGCTCCTAAGGTCAGGCACGGTGGCTATATATCCGCGCCGGATGGCCAGGTCATCATGGCGGCCGGCGAAACCGTCTATCTGAAAACGCCATCGGCGACCGACCTGAATGCAGTACGCGGGCTGGATGTGGCGGCCTCGGGCGTGTCGGGCTGGGCGTTTTCTGGTGGTCACATGCTAAGTGCACTTGGCATCAATCCGACCAATGCACCGAGCGCGGATTTCATCGCGGCTATCCGTGACGTGGTCTTACCAGAAATGGCCGCACGTGCAAATCTGATCGGCTACGAAGTGATCAACACTGGCACGGTACAGGCTGATCGCGGCAATATCACCTTGCAAGGGCAGAACATCACGCAGAACGGTGTGTTGATGTCGACCACGGCATTGAATAATCGCAATGGTTCTATCCTGATGCGTGCCTGGGGTTTGGGTACGCGTTTTGTCGCCAGTGACATCGATGCTTATTACAACTGGTCGGCTGGCACTTTGACTTTAGGTAGTGGCAGTGTCACGCAGGTGTTGCCGGACGCTAACGATAAGAGTGAAATCGAAGCGACTGCACTGGGGACGCGTTATCAGCCGGGCTGGGTCGGTATGTACGGCAAGTTGATTGATGTAAAACCGCAAGCCGGTGTGATCGTACCTGCCGGCAAAATCGATGTGGTGGCGGCCGCCAATCCTATTTTTTCTCAGTTGCCTGGCAGTCTGAACGACGGTAGCCGCATCTATCTTGATAGCGATTCCTTCCTCAGCGTCGCCGGTTTGCAAGACATGTTGGTCGCAATGTCACGTAACTTCATCGAAGTGGAATTGCGCATCAATGAATTACGCGATTCACCGCTCTTGCTGGACTCTTGGTTGCGCGGTAAAAAAGTGATCGTCGACCGTCGCGAGAATGGCGTATTTGAAGATGGCCCGATGGCCGGTGTGAAGTGGGTGCAAAAGAAAGATGCCAACGGTCAAATGGTGTACATGCCGGGCGAATGGGTCGGCACCCCATTGGCAGACGTCGCCGGTTGGGTCGGCGTCGGCAAGACGGATCTGGCTGAGTTGTCGGCAGATGCCGGTAACATCATGCTGCGCGCCGGTGGTTCGGTGATTACCCGTGCCGGTTCGATGATAGATATCTCGGGTGGTTCGATCCGCTACACCGATGGCTTGAATACGGCGACCAAGCTCAAAGGTGCTGATGGTCGCATTTATACGATGGATCAGGCGATGCCGGACATCGAGTATGTCGGTCTGGCCGGTGCTTACACCTTGCGCGATGCGCGCTGGGGTGCAGAGAAATCATGGCGCAATTCGCTATTCGGCCGCAACGCGATGGAGAACGGTTACGTCGAAGGTCGCAAGGCTGGCTCACTGCAAGTCTTTGCCGGTGATGCGATAGTACTGGAAGGTGGCTTGTGGGGCGGCGTGATCGTTGGTGACAGGCAGCAACAGAAACCGAGTAGTAGCAGCGGTGGCAAGGTGCAACTGGGTGGCGGCAGTATCGAGGATCGACCATGGTCACCCGGCACCATCATCGTCAGCCATGATCCAAAGCGCCTGGATGATGCTTTTAATTCGGCGACCACGCTGGGTGCAGATTTTTACGTACCGGATAATCCGGCCAATCCGAAATCGAACAAGATCACCTTCTTGTCCGATGACATGCTCAACAGTTCCGGCATGGGCAATATCACCCTCAACATTATTCGCGGTGACTTTGAACTGGCAACCGGTGCGCATCTGGATTTGACGCCGGGTGCATCGCTGACGGTGTCCGGTGCCGAGGCTTCTACCAGCGATATCCGCATTAACGGCATGATACGCGCAGCCGGTGGTGCGATTGCGCTGGATTCGGTGAATGGCAATTTGAGCATAGGGGCGCAGGGTGGGCTCGATGTGTCCGGTCAATGGATCAATGCCTGGCGCGATGGTTTGGCGTCCGGTGCATGGGCGATGAATGGTGGTGCGCTCAAGCTCAATGTCGGCACGGTTACAGCTGACCCGAACGCGGTATTTGATGTCTCCGGCGGTGGCCGCGTCGATATCGGCAGCAAAGGCATGCCGAGTGTGCGCGTCGGTAATGCCGGCTCCGTCACGCTGACCGGTGTGTCACCGGCGCTGGATCTGGCATCGTTGAATCTGCGCGCCTATGCCGCAGGTTCGGCCGGTAGTCTGTTTATCGAAACGAATTCCTCAGTACAAATTGGTGGCGTCAGCAATGACCCGTCAGTGGTGACCTTGCCTGCCGGTTTGTATGGCGAACGTGGCTTTGGCACTGTGGCGGTGACGGTGCGTTCGAATGGCAGCATCGTGGTGCCGGATGGCGTGACGGTCAGCCAGCAAGCAGTCGGCATCGATATGAATAGCTTTTCGTATCGCGATATAGCGACCGGACAGAAGATGGCAGAACTGGCGCCGCATAGTGTGTTGCGTCCAGAGCAGCGCCTGCAGCGCGCGCCGGGTTCAATCAGTCTGTCTACGGTCGATGGCAATATTTATGTCGGAAACGGTGCCAGCATCGTTGCGGATACGCGTGGCACCATCAAGTTAAATGCAGCTTCATTAACTGGCGACGTGACGATGCTGGGTCGTCTGGAGGCAGCGGCCGGACGTATAGAAGTGAGTGGCAAGGAAGTAAACATCGGCGCAGGGGCGCAGCTGTTGGCGCGCGGTGTACCTGTCATTTATCAGGACGCCAGCGGTTTGTTGCAAGGTGAAGTATTGGCTGGCGGTACCGTCGATATACGCGGTGCGAAGGTTGAGCTGGCGGCAGGCTCGCTGATCGATGTATCCGGTGCGAGTGGCGTGCTGGATGTGCCCGGCGCAGGCAAGCAGACCGTGGCCAGCAATGGTGGTGTGATCTCGATACGTGGTGAAGGTTATATCGCCGGCGAGTTGCGCGCGCAAGCCGGTGGTGCCGGTGCACAGGGTGGCAGCTTGTCGCTGCAACATACTCCGGCCGGCGCGGGTGGCAATCTGTCCGATCAAGTGATTGCGCTCATGTGTATGCAGCTACAGATGTGTACAGCGGCCAGTGTTATCGGTGTGGACATTGCCCCGATACTGCTGGAGTACGGTTACGTGGTGCCGCCTATGGTGTTGACGCAGGAATTATTTGATGCGCTGGCAGGGGCGTCCAAGATTGCGTTGACGGTTTCAGCAACAGCGCCGACAGGTGGCTCGCAAGGTGGTGGTGGTAATAATATCGACTTCACGCGCTTCGGCTTGAGTGTGGAAGCTATCGAGACCTACCGCGACCTCCTCGGTCTGGATTTGCAGGGTTTGACGCCTGTGAATTCTTTGCTGACGGTGCGTCCTGCTGCTTTTGCGCAAGGTGGCTTCGCGAATTTGAATCTGGCTTCGAGCGGTGCGGTTGAGCTGGGTGATGTGAACTTGTCGGCCAGCCGCAGTATTACGGTAGATGGCACTTTGCGCCATGCCACAGGTGAATCCGGCCATGCCAGTTTGAACGCTGCTTATATCGGCCTCAAGCAAACCGGTTCGACCGGTGTACCAGCCGCCGTTGCCAATCGCAGCGGTAGTCTGACGCTGAATGCCGATGTGATCGATGTGATCGGTGGTAGCAACGGTGCCACTGGCGTATCTGGCCCGGTGAGTATTCGTGGCTTTACGCAGACTTCCTTAAATGCGCAGGAGCTGCGTTTTAGCGTCGGCAATGCGCCGATAGATAGTTCGACCAACGCCGGTGCAGCCAATAGCACGCTGGACGTCGATGGCAAACTGACGATCACGGCAGGGCAGGTTTATCCGGCCACCGCAGTCTCTGCAAAAATTGTGTCGGGTGAATCGATTACCGTAGAGCGCGCAGGCAACACTACTTATGTGCCTTTGTCGGCTGGCGGTACCTTGCGCCTGGAAGCGCCAGTGATAGAACAGAATGGTGTCTTGCGTGCACCGTTCGGACAAATCGAGCTGATCGCCAGTGATCGCCTTACTCTGGGTGCTGGCAGCATCACTTCTGTTTCTGGTGCCGGCGTGATGGTGCCGTATGGCACGCTCTCTAATAATGAACACTGGAAAGATCCGACCAAAGCGAGCGATGGCAGCAATCCTGCCACTGGTTCACTGACTGCTCCACCTGAAAAGCGCATTACGATGAAGGCACCGACCGTCGATCTGGCACAAGGTGCGGTGGTCGACATCCGCGGTGGCGGTGATTTGTATGCATGGGAATTTGTGCCGGGTCCGGGCGGCTCGCATGATGTGCTGAATCTGCCGGGTATGTATGCGGTGATGCCGGGTCATCAAACGACTGCACCGGTGAGTGGTGCCGAGTCCGGTAACCGTATCTGGCTGGCTGGTGGCTCCGGTCTGGCCGCCGGTTGGTACACCTTGCTGCCGGCACGTTATGCATTGTTGCCGGGTGCCTTTGCGGTACAGGCGACTGGCAATGCATGGGGCGGTCCGGTGGTAGCCGGTGTTGTGATGCGTGACGGCAGCATCATCATGCAAGGCAAAGCTGGCAGCGCCTATGGCAATACCGCTGATGCGCAGGCTTCCGCCTGGCGCGTGATGTCTGGTAGCACCTTGCGCCAATACACCGAGTACAACGAAGCCTTTGCGAATAACTTCTTCTCATCCAATGCCTTCAAGCTGACGCAATATCGTCTGACCGGACAGGATGTGGTGACACCACGTCTGGCGCGTGATGGTGGCGCGGTGGTATTCGATGCGACCACGCATCTGACGCTGGATGGCACTTTGCTGTCGCAGCCGGACAGTGGTGGTCGTGGTGGCCTGGTGGATATCGCCGGTAAGAAAATTGCCATCGTCGGTGCCGGGCATAACGCCGGTACTTTGCAGGCAGACGGCTACCTGATCATCGATGCCGCCGGTTTGTCGAATTTTGGTGCCGGTAGTTTATTGATCGGTGGTACGCGTAAAGGTGATGCGTTAGGTACCCAGCTGAATGTGACAGCGACCGATATCGTGGTGCGCAATGGCGCCGGTTCCGAACTGTTTGGTCCGGAAATCATTTTGGCGGCCAGCGAGCAAGTTGAGATCGCTGCGGGTAGTGTAGTCAGCGCTAAAGGTAGCGGTGCCAGCAATGGCGGTAATCTGATTGTGAAGCCGCAGCAGGCCGCGGTCTACACCGATCCGGATGGCCGTCTGGATGACAATAACGATGGTGTGATTGATGCCAAGGATGCGCGTGACGATGTATTGACCACGCCAGCCAAAGACTGGGGCGCATTGATCCGTGTCGCGAATGGCGATGCGATCAAGGTCATCCGTCAGGGCGTGGATACCAGCCGTGGCGGCCTCGTCAGCATCGGCGCTGGTGCGGTACTGAACGGTGGTGCTGCTTTGCTGATCGATGCGACCCGTACGACCGAGCTCGCGGCGTCGGCACAACTGTCTGCCAGCAATCTGTCAGTCGCGGCTGGACGTATCAGCTTCGGTGGCGGCAGCGGCCTGGTGCTGGATACCGCCGCACTGGCACAACTGGCGAATTCCAAACATCTGACGCTGCGTAGTTACTCCGGTTTTGATTTCTATCAATCAGTGGATCTGGGCGCGTCATCCCTGAGCTCACTCAGTCTGGATGGTTCGACCTTTGTCGGACACAGCGGTGATATCGTGCTCAAGGGCGATACCATCAGTCTGGAAAACAGTGGTGCAACGCTGGCTGCAAGCGGTGCCGGTAATGGCAACTTCACACTGGATGCCGGCACCCTGATTCTGGGCGCAGGACAAAAGAACTTTGCCGGTTTTAATAGTGTTGCGCTGAATGGCCGTGATCAGATCGTCGGCGTTGGTAAGGGCGGACTCGATACCGGTAACAGCGCGCTGACCCTCAATACTCCAGTCCTCACCGGCCGTGGCGGTGCCGTACAAAATATTACGACGGCAGGTGCTTTGCGTGTGCTCGCCCTCGCTGGCGGCGATGCCAGCAAGCTGAATTTGCAGGATAGCCTGGGCTCGCGTCTGAACCTGTCCGGTGCCAGCGTCGAGTTGGGTGGTCGCGTAGTGGCCTATGGCGGCAATGTCGACATGACGGCAACGGCAGGCAATTTGATTTTGCTGGATGGTGCGCAAGTTGATGTGGGCGGTTTTGCCAAGCAATTCTTTGACGTCGCCGAATACGCAGATGCTGGCAACATCAAATTATCGGCAGTGGGTGGTGACGTACGACTCAATAGTGGTAGCACGCTCAATCTGGCCGCACATAAAGACGGTGGCAATGCCGGTAGTTTGTCGGTCGCTGCGGCAAATGGTGGCACCGTTGTTCTGGATGGCACCATACATGCGCAATCTGCTGTCGGTGCCAAGGCGGGTGCTTTCTCGCTGGATATCGCAGAGTTGAACAACTTTGCTGCTTTCAATCAGGTGCTGAACACCGCCGGTTTCAACCGTTCACGTCAGTTCCGCATCCGTCAGGGTGATATCACCCTCGATGGCGTCACTAAAGTAGAAGACTTTGGTCTGACCGCCGATCAGGGCACGGTCACGATCACCGGCACCATCGATGCACGTGCCGCTTATGGTGGCGCGATCCGCATCACCGCTGGTGATGGCGTCACCATGAACGCAGGTGCGAAATTGCTGGCGGGTGCCACCGATCAACTCGGTAGCGGCCGTGTCACGCTGGAAGCAGCAGGTGGTCAGCTCAATCTGCAAGGCGGCACGATAGACGTCAGCGGCAATGAAGGCGGCAAGGTCAGACTCCGTGCGCAACAAAATGCGAGCCATAACGAGATTAACGTCAGCGCACTTAACGTTGCCATCACAGGTGCACGTTCGGCGGTATTGGAAGGCGTGGCGACTTATAACGTTGCTGACTTTGACGGCAGCACCGTCGATTCAGTCAAGGCGACCGCGATCAGCGATGCCAACCAGTTCAATGCAGCTTCTGCTGCGATAGCCAATCGTCTCGGCACCAGTCTGGCAGTGATGTCGGGCATCGCGATCGAAAGCGCAGGTGACCTGACGATGAATAGTGACTGGAATTTGCATGGCGACTTTGCCGGAGCAAGGGAAGGTTCACTCACACTACGTGCGGGTGGCAACCTCATCATCAAAGGTCATTTGAGCGATGGCTTTGATCAGGCCGATCGTAGCGGCAGCTTGCAGGAAGGCGCGTCATGGAATCTGCGTCTGGTGGCAGGTGCCGATCTGGCTTCGGCCAACACACTGGCGATTAAGCCGCAAGCCGCGCTGGATGTTGCCAGTGGCAACATCATCATCGGCACCGCTGATAGCGACCCGGACAAAAATGTAGACAACGGCTCCGGCAAATTGATACGTACCGGTACCGGTGATCTGGACGTGCGCGCAGGCCGTGATCTGACGCTGGCGCATAAGGACTCGGTGATTTATACGGCAGGGCGCAAGGACACGACGACCTGGAGTGACTTCACGACGGCTAATCCGAATGCGAGCTACGGTACTGATGGTGGCAATCTGGCGATCACTGCACAGGGCAATATCGAAGCACAGCCTGCCGGGCAACGCTTTGTTGAATGGCTCAATCGTCAGGGCAATCTGAATACTCAGCGTTACTTCGGCGAATACGAAAGTGATGTCATGGGTCCGCTGCCTGGTGGCGGTTACGGCTACCTGATGTTACCGCCGGAGCAGTCGAGCTGGTGGATCAACTATGGCGCGTTCAAACAGGGTGTCGGCGCCTTGGGTGGCGGTAATGTCGCGGTCAGCGCGGGTGGCGATCTGGGTAATCTGATGGTGGTGTTGCCAACCACTATGCGTATGCGTGGTGGTCGTTCGGCCAGCGAAGCGATGACGATGGAAGTGCGCAACGGCGGCGCGCTGACGGTAGATGCCGGTGGCAGCATACGCGGCGGGCAGTACTACGTGGCACGTGGTGCCGGCGACATCAAGGCAGGTGATACCGCAGTAGGCAATACGGTCACGGTGCAGTGGAATGAGGGTGATCCGGATAGTCGCGCAGTGAGCTTCACGGTGGCACCGGTGCTGGCGCTGGGGGATGCGACGCTGAGCTTGCGCACGGCCGGTGATTTGCGCTTGCAAACGGTGATCGATCCCTTGCTGATACGCAATGGCGACGATGGTAGCGGTGTCTTGGCGAAACGTGATTTCGGCGCCTACATGAGTGGCTACACTGATCGTACTGCGCTGAAACTGGTTTCCACCGGTGGCGACATCACCTTTGTGAATCAGGCCGACTTTATATTCCATGATGTGTCGCTGCGTAACACCGTCACTTTGCAGGACAATCTGATCGGACATGCCCGTAATCGTTATCCGGCGCAGATTTCTGCCTTTGCTCTCAACGGTAGTCTGGAAATACAAGGGCCACTCCGAGTGATGCCAGCTAATGTCAATGATGTGCAATTGATTGCACAGAACGACATCCGCTTTGTGACACAAAATCGGGATGAGCTGCGCGGACTCAACCTCAACGGTGATGTCGAGGCGCAAGTGGTGATGCCGTATGCCACGCCGGGCATGGTGCCTTCGCCGTTCATGCCGGGTGGCGTGGCGCAGATGGAGATGGAAGCCTTGCTCGCCAATAACATCACGGTATTGGCTGCTTCGCACTTCAAAGATCCGTATATGCGTGCGCTGAGTAACCCCGATGTGTTGCCGCTGGCCAGCGATTTTGAGCCTAGCCGTCTGTATGCAGGTCACGGTTCTATCGTCGGACTGGATCTGACTGCGAACGAACAAACCTGGGTCCGTGCCGGTACCGATATCCGTGGCATGCGGGTGCTGGCCCGAAATGTGCGCGCCAGCGATGTGACCATGCTGGAAGCCGGTAACGACATCCTGGCGATGGCTAACGTCCGCGCTTTGGCCTTATCGCAGATCAGCGATACCGGCAGTATTACGGTACAGGGTCCGGGCACACTGGTAGTGGCAGCCGGGCGCGATATCTATGCCGATAATCTGAAAGTACAGACGCTGGGCAATCAGCAATACGACCCGAACGATAATCGTCCGATGCCAGAGACCCAGATCAAGGGCTTGTCCTCGCAAGGTGCATCGATCACGCTGATGGGCGGCATGAACAGCGCCACTGCTTACGATGCATTTGCCAGTGCTTATCTGGATCCGGCCAAGGTTGCTGCGATGCCGGGTTATCTTAAAACGACAGCAGCGGACGGTAGCGTGCTGCCGCTCTACCTGACCGACAGAGTGGAAACACGCGCTGGCGGACAACAGAAAGTCACGCGTCGCGGTCTGGTCTCTTACATGAAAGACATGACCGGTGAAGACTTGTCGCCATTGGATGCATGGGCGCGCTTCCAGAACCTGCAGCCGCTAGCGCAGCAACAATTCCTGCGTCAGGTGTATCTGCTGGAGTTGCGTGAAGCCGGACGCAATCAAAACGAGCCGGGTGCGAACGACTTGCCACTCAATGGCGGTTACAACCGTGGTTACGCCGCCATCGCCACCTTATTCCCGGGTGATGCATGGAAGGGCAATGTTGCAGCGAACAATATGATGGTGCGCACCATGAGTGGTGGTGACATCAACGTCCTGACTCCAGGCGGTGGTTTGCAGGTGGCGGCATTGGGCGCGACCATACCGGCTGGTTATGGCTTGGTGACGCTGGGCTCCGGCCATATCAATGTCTTCGCCAAAGAGGATGTGGTGGTCAACCAGTCGCGCATACTTTCCTTTGTCGCGGAAGCCAGTCCGCGTGGCAGCGATCAGATCATCTGGTCCAGCCGCGGCGGCATCGATGCCGGACGTGGTTCAAAAACGGTGCGGGTACCTACGGCGCCGGAAGTGATCACGGATCTGGATGGCAATACGATGGTGCGTGAAAAAACCGATATGAGCGGCAGCGGTATCGGCACCGTCGGTGATGGTGACGTCGATCTGGCAGCACCAGAAGGCATCATCAATGCCGGTGATGCTGGTATCCGTGTGGCCGGTAATCTGAACATCATCGCTTTGCAAGTGCTTAACGCCGACAACATCAAAGTTAAAGGTGAAGCCAAAGGCTTGCCGGTGATTGCATCTGCCAACATCGGTGCGCTGACCAATGCCAGTGCAGCGGCATCGCAGGCAGCGATGGCGGCGCAGGATGTGATGCAGCGTGATCGTAGTGAAGCACGCAAGAACCTGCCATCGATCTTCACGGTACGCGTACTCGGCTTTGGCAACGATCCGGCGGACGGCGGCAAACACACGCCATCGTCGCAGTCTTCGTCCAAGGTACCGCTGGGTGCGCAAGTTGAATACGACAAAAAGAATCATGTTCAGGTGTTGGGACACGGACGCCAGTTTGATCCGGCTTTGATCTCAGTGCTGACAGAAGATGAACGTCGTCGTTTGATGAACGACAAGTAAGCAGTCTTTGATCCCTTCCATCCTGCTGTTGTTCGCGGGCAGGGTGGAAGTATCTCAATTGAATTCTGTCGGTTTGATCTGATGTGTACTCTGAGCAGGCACGGTGCCATCGCTCTGCTGAGTATGCTCAGGCCGATAAAGAACAAGAAGGTAAACAGACATGGACATGAGCGCCGCTTGCTATCTCAACAGTATCGATCCGACGGATACCACCTTCGATGAAAAAAATCGGACCGTCTATTTGCGTTCGGTCCTCGTGAGCAACTACGACTATCTGCACCGACGTTTGCTGCGTTATCTGGGCTGCCCTGAACAGGCGAGCGACAGCTTGCAAGACACCTGGTTGCGTTTGGGTGAAATGAAGTTGCCGGCTTCTATTAAAAGTCCGGAGGCTTATGTCTACCGGGTGGCCTGCAATCTGGCGATAGACGAGCTACGCAGTTACCGCCCATGGCAATACAGCGCAGACTCTGAAGCGAGCATGAGCTACCTTGCCGATACCGCACCGGGGCCGGAGCTCATCAGTGAAATCCGTTCCGAAGTCAATGCGCTGGACCGCGCGCTGAGCGCCTTGCCGCGTCGTCACCAGGACGTGCTCAAGTGCTTGCGACTGGAAGATCTGACCAGACAACAAGTCGCGGCGCGTCACGGCGTCTCACTGCGTAGTGTCGACACCATGTTGCGACAAGCGCTGGATCATTGCGCCGATCAGACCGGGCAGCTGGTGAGTGGGGGAGTTAGTACGCCTCGGCGTTGTTTGCCGCTGCTGCACAGGCAGGTGAAATCTGCTGCGACGACATCGTTGGGAATATAAGGCGACGCTGAATTGAATTTTCGTGCTCCCTTGTATCGCCTGCAGCACCGTGTTTCTGTCTTCCTGCACTGCTTGCTACGGGCAGAGATCTGTCCGTAGGTCCTTCTTCCTTTCTTCTGCACACAGATCGTGCGCGTCTCCTTACTGAACTTTGCTATTGCAAAGAGTCGCCTTTTTCATTCAACCAAAACTACTGCAATGACTTGGTTATTTTTCTCCGATGACATCGGTGCCACACCGAAGAAATAAACTCAGACGAAATTCAGTCTTAGTTCATCCCAAGCATACGTGCCAAACCGTTGTCCGATTTTTCATTCATCAATTCTATGCGTTCTTCTAGCACTGAGAGATGCGTCTGCATCGCTTGCGTCGCACCCTCAATATCACCGCGCTCGATACACTCAACGATCAATGTATGTTCATCGTGTTCGCAAGATGCGTGCCCACCGGGCTCGTGCAAGGCAACGATCAACGAGCAACGCGATAACAGTTCGCTCAGATAGCGTTGCAACAGAGGGTTGCGCGACAACTCGGCAACGCGCAAATGAAAATTGGATGCCAGTCGCGCCCAATCTACCTGCTTGTAGCTATGCATGACTTTGTGTTCTTCATCTAGCATGCCGCGTAATTTGGCGATGTCTGCCTTGGTCGCGTTTTTAACGGCGAGCGGAAGTATTGCTGTTTCCAATGCACGACGTGCTTCAAAAATTTGTCGTGTTTCTTCCTTGGTTGGCATCGCCACCACCGCACCGCGATTCGGACGCAGTTCGACAATATGATCATGCGCCAACTTTTGTAGTGCTTTTTGAATTGTCGTTCTACCGACATTGAACAATTCGCATAGCGCTGCTTCCGGCAACTTGGTGCCAGGTTTCAGGCGTTGGTCCATGACGCTGTCAAATACCGTTTGATAAATACGGAGTACCAATGTATCTCCGGTATCCGTACGATCAGCTTCCGTAACTATGCCTTGAATTGGGGCAGGTGATTTCGCCATCTTTTGCTCGTCGTTTTTCACAAAGTTATTGTTATAACTGCTGCCATAGTGCTACCGCAAGCTTTATCAAAGCACGATCGCTGCCAGCCGGTCCTAAAAGCGATATTCCTATCGGCAAGCCAGATGCAGAGTTGAACGGCAAACTGACCTGCGGTAACCCGGCCAGACCGGCAACGCAGGTAATGCGGAAGGTACGGCTGCGTAGATTATCTACCTCCGCACCGGAAGCAGTCAGGAGCGGCGCAACACCGGCTGCTGACGGAATCACTGCCACACCGTCAGTACCTAGCATATCTCTGATGGAAGCACGAATTTTTACCTGTCTGGCAATCGCAGCATCGGCCACTACTTGGCTGGTATTACGCGCCATCTCCCAACGTGCTGCGACAGCTGCACCGAAGACGGGTTGATGTTTTTCTATCCACTCGCCATGCACTTGCCAGGCTTCGCGCGCTGATGCGCCGATGTATGTCAGACGCCACTCGTCCAATTCCTCGCTGCTTCCGCTTGTTGTCACCTGTGTACGGAATGTCTCAAAATTTTGTCCCAGTGCAGCGTAGACTTGCTCGGCCTTTTCATGAAACACATCGTCGGCCTGCGCTAGCACGTCAGTGAACAACATCGCGCGGCGGAAACTGGATACAGGGGACTCCGGCAGCAACACATCGGTGACGCGCATGAATGTCTCTGCGTCATGTGCCAGCCAAGTCGGCGTATCGAAGCTGGGATTAAGCGGCACCATGCCCGTGCTCGGCAACAACCCGTGCGTAGTGCGCAAACCCCACAAACCGCAATAACTAGCTGGTACGCGCGTCGAACCACCAGTATCAGTACCCAGTGCAAAGTCGCACAATCTGGCGGCCACTGCCGCCGCTGATCCGCTGGATGAGCCACCCGGCACGCGTCCTATCGCCAAGGTATTGAGCGGCGTGCCGTAATGCGCATTATCACCATTGATGCTGTACGCCAATTCATCCGTCAGCGTCTTGCCCATCAGGGTCGCACCAGAATTCAACAATGTATCAATGATGGGACTGCTCTTGCTTGGGATCTGATGTGTGGCCAACCAAGTTGGATTGCCGGCCCCGGTGGGATGACCAGCCACATCGAACAAATCCTTGGCGGCGAAAGTTAAACCCGCCAGCGGGCCGGTCGGTGCACCGTTAACGACGAAGCGGCCATGCGGCACCCATGCGCCTATGGTGTCCAGAATCGGGAAGTTGGCATCAGTCTTGATCGCATCAGTATTTAAGTTCATGCAAATGCTCCGTCTATATATGTTGAATAAGTTATTCGTTGGTTTTGAGTAAGTCCAAGGTATCGACGTAGTCGCAGATCGCGCCCGGCGTGGTAAACCAGACTTGATCGCCAGCGCGTGTGAGATGCGTCAGTGCAGCGCGCAGATGACGCAAACGATATGGCTGACCAATCAGATAAGGATGCAGCGCGATGCCCATGACTAAAGGCTGATGTTTGGATTGCTCCAGCATTTCATCGAAGTTATCGACGATGAGTTGCGCAAAATCCTTGCCGTCCATTTGCCGCGCAATGATCATCGGGATGTCATTCACTTCTTGCGGATACGGCAGCGACCACAACGACTTGCCGCTGCGTGTATTCATCCGTATCGGTTGATCGTCATGACACCAGTTCAAGGTGTAGCGATAACCTGCTTCTGCCAGCAAATCCGGCGTGACCAGACTTTCTGAAATCCACGGTGATAACCATCCAGCCGGCGCACTGCCGCTTTCAGCCAGCATGCGCTCGCGACAATGCTCTAACAGCAAGCGCTCTTCCTGCTCTGGGAACGTACCCTGTTGCCGCGCATTCGTATGTCCATGCCCTATCAACTCATCGCCTCTGGCCACAAAAGCAGCGATCAATTCCGGGCAGTGATCATAAAGAGCGGTATTCGCCAACACACCAGCCGGCAAGCCAAGTGCATCGAACAATTCCAGGCAGCGCCATGCACCAACCCGATTGCCGTACTCGCGCCAGGCGTAATTCAATACATCCGGTTCCGGGCAAGCCGGGCCTAACTTGGCGCCCAAGCCTTCGCCGAAAGCAAAGTGTTCGATGTTGAAGCCTATATAGACAGCCAGACCTGCACCGTTCGGCCAGCGATACTGTGGTCGCTGCGTAATCGCCGAATAGGGAAAACGCTGGTGCGTATTTAATGGAGAAAACGCATTCATGATGGTGGAGTCGCGCGTCGTCATAGCACCGCCAAACCTGCACGCACCAGCAACCATTCCGCGCTGTCGTTCCAGACATCCATTTGCACGATCAAGCCATCGCGCACTACATAGCGATCGACAAAACGATTGCCTTCAAATGTGCTGCCGTCCGGCCACGCACCATACAAAGTCCCGTAGCTGTAAACAATCGTGTGCTGCGGCGTACCACCGACAACCACTTCCGTACTCTCGATACGTTTTTTGACCCAGCTATAACGCGCAGCATTGAAGCGCGCGCATTCTGCCGGCTCCTGCATCAATCGTCCGCCGGTAAAACGAATCACCAAATCAGATGCCGTCAAACGACGTGCGGCTTCAGGATTCGGAATCATTAGCAAGCGCAGATATTCATCTACAACTGCGGCTGCCTCGGTAGCTTGTGCTTGCGTGCTGCCTAGTGGTGCGTGCTGCATCATTTTCTCCAGTGTTCGCACATTTTTTGTGCGCTGTTTAAACAGATCAAATCGCTTTTTCTGCAAATTGTCGGCAATACAGTCAATAAATTGCCAATGAAATGAACTTCATTTTGTTGCGATGGCACACACCTTGCATAAGTCGTGCCGGGCACTCCATTTCCTTAATCTCACCGAGAGGAACCATCATGATTAGATTCACCCGCCGCACTTTCGCCGCCGCCTGCACGCTCGTTGCATGCAGCGCTTTCATTCCAACAGCATTCGCCGCCGATCCAATCAAGATCGGTCTGGTCACCGCTTTGTCGGGACAATCGGCTCAAGCAGGCGAGGCCATTGCACGCGGGCTCGGCGTGGCGATTGATGAGATCAATGCCAAAGGCGGTCTGTTGGGAGGACGCAAGGTCGAACTGGTACGTCGCGATGACGAAGGCAATCCGGCTAAAGGCGTGATCGCTGCACGCGAACTGATCTACAAGGAAAAAGTCTCTGTGATCTTTGGTGGACTGGACACGCCGGTATCGATGGCGATGGTGCCGTTGGTCAATCAGGAAAAAGTCCCGTTCATGGGGCCGTGGGCTGCAGGCACAGGCATTACCAAGAATGGCGCAAGCCAGAATTACGTATTTCGCGTATCCGCAGTAGATGAGATTGTCGACAAAGCGATGGTGCAATATGCGCAAAAAACCTTCAAATCCAGCAAGGCAGGTTTGATCCTGATCAACAATCCTTGGGGCGAATCCAATGAAAAAGGCTTAGTCGCAGCACTGGCCGAAAAAGGTAGCAAGCCAGTCGGCATTGAAAAATTCGAAGGCAGTGACATCGACGTCGTACCGCAACTCAATCGCCTGAAAGCAGCCGGTGCCGACACGCTCTATATGGTCGGCAACGTTGGACCGTCAGCGCAAGTCGTCAAATCGCTGGATCGTATGGGCTGGAAAGTCCCCGTCGTTTCACACTGGGGTCCGGCTGGTGGACGCTTCACCGAACTGGCAGGTCCGAATGCAAAGAATGTGCACTTCGTCCAAACCTATAGCTTCTTCGGCAAGCAATCGCCAGTGGGTGAAAAAGTCATCAATGCGCTCAAAGCCAAATATCCCAACGTCAAAGGCCCGGACGACATCACACCGGCTGTTGGTGTAGCGAATGCGTATGACGGCATGCATCTGGTCGCGCTGGCAATCACCAAAAAAGGCTCCAGCGATAGAGAAGCAATTCGTGAAGGACTCGAGAGCATCGACCGTTACGAAGGCTTGATCAAAACCTACACCAAGCCATACAGCCAGACCAACCATGACGCGCTCAACGAGAACGATTATGTATGGGCGCAATTCATCGACAACCGCATCCTGCCTGTCGGCTTGGCGAAATAAATACATGCGCGAGGCAGCAGCGCATCAATTGATGTCTGCTCGCTTTGTGTATGGCACGACTCGGAGAATGACAAATGTTGTTATCAGCACTGATTAGCGGTATCGGTTTGGGAAGCATGTACGGGTTGCTCGCATTGGGCTTCTACATCACATACGCCGTGTCCGGCACAGTCAATTTTGCACAAGGCAGTTCGATGATGCTGGGCGCAGTACTGTGCTTTTGTTTTACGCAAACTATGGGCTTGCCGATGTGGCTGTCCATCGTATTTGCACTGGCCTTGTGTGCAGCTTACGGCTTGCTGGTGGAGTTGCTGGCGGTACGTCCGTTTGCCAGCCGCGGTTCCAATGCCTGGCTGATGTCCACCGTCGCGCTCGGTATCGTTCTCGATAATCTGGTGATGCATACATTTGGCAAAGAACCGCGCAGCCTGCCTTCCGACCTGGCCATGATGCCGATAGAAATCGGCGGCATCGGTCTGGGTGTCTATCCGCTGCAATTGCTGATCCCTGTTTTGGGATTGGCTTTGGCAGCACTGCTGCACACGATTTCGCGCCGCACGCGTTGGGGTATTGCGATGCTCGCAGTAGTACAGAATCGTCAGGCAGCACAACTGATGGGCATACCAATCAAGCGCACCATCGCTGCAGCATTTGCACTCTCCGCCTTACTCGCTGGCGTTGCCGGCATCTTGATCGCACCACTGTTTAACGTGAATGCCGATATGGGCACGCTGTTCGGTTTGAAGGCATTTGCCGTTGCGATCCTCGGTGGCATCACCAGTGCGTGGGGCGTCATGCTGGCCGGTCTGTTGTTCGGCATCGTCGAAGCGCTGGTGACTTCGTCACTGGGTTCTGGCTATACCCAGATCATTACATTCGCGCTGGTTATCGTCGTACTGGCTGTGCGGCCCAACGGCCTGTTTGGGCAAAACGAGGTTAAAAAAGTATGAAGCAATTTTCTTTTCCATCGCAGCTTGCGCTCACGCTTGTATTTCTTGCCGCGGCCTGCGGTCTTGCTCTGGGCTTGAATGGCTACTATGTCTTCGTGCTGGCCAGCATTGCATTGACGGCGATAGTCGGTATCGGCTTGAACGTCTTGCTCGGCCTCACCGGACAAGTGTCGTTCGGCCATGTCGGCTTCTATGCCATTGGTGCTTATGCGGTCGCCATACTGACGACCAGCATGGGTTGGAGTTTCTGGCTCGCGTGGCCGGTCGCTGCACTGATATCGGGTATCTTCGGCTTTTTGCTCGCCTTACCGGCACTGCGTGTTAAAGGTCCATATCTGGCAATGATCACCATTGCGTTCAGCTTCATCGTGCAACACGGCATAGTGGAAATGCGCGGACTGACTGGCGGACAGAACGGCATCATGGACATCGCAGCCCCCAGCTTTGGCGGCCTCGTCTCTGGTGAAACAGGAATCGCATTGCTTGCACTGATCACTGCGGCTGTTCTCTTCATTGCATTTTCCCGCCTTGCGCACGGCACCTGGGGTGCCGCCATGCGCGCAGTAAAGGATAGTGAAACTGCTGCAGAATCGATCGGCCTCAATCCACTCACGATCAAAACGGCAGCGTTTGTCGTATCGGCGATGTTGGCAGGATTGGCCGGTGGATTGTTTGCACCTTTATCCGCATTCGTCACGCCGGATAGTTTCGGCTTCATGCAATCGATCTTGTTCGTCTTGATCGTAGTCGTCGGTGGTGCCGGCTCCGTTGCCGGGCCATTGGTCGGTGCCTTGATCGTCGGCTTGCTGCCTGAGTTGTTGTCGGGCTTGGCAGAATATCGTTTGTTGTTCTTCGGCACATTGCTGCTGCTGGTTCTGTGGATCGCGCCGGAAGGTGTCGTCGGTGCACTGCGTCAACTAGGTAAACCACGTCGCACGCAAAAACAAACTTCTGCAAGTCATGCAAATACAGCGGACATGGCACTCACCTCGCGTCCGCGTCGAACACTGCGCACCGATGCACTCAGCATGGTATTCGGCGGCGTGCGCGCGGTCACTGATTTGAGTTTTGAAGTCAAACCGGCTGCCATCACCGGCTTGATTGGTCCGAACGGCGCGGGTAAAACCACTGCGCTGAATATGCTCAGTGGCTTTTACCAACCGACCAAGGGCGGCTTCAATCTGGATGGTGCGGCCTTGCAAGGAAAAAATGCTTACGCGATTGCCAGAACAGGGATTGCACGTACCTATCAAACCTCGGAATTGTTCGGCACACTCAGCGTCGAGGACAATGTGGTGCTGGCGACCAGCCGCGGCAAGCTCGGACACCTGCTCGACACGACACGCTTCAACGCATCCGGCGTGCGCAACTTGAGTCAACAGTTGCTGGCTTACTGCGGCTACTTCGGCGCGACCGATACGCCTGCGGCAGATCTCGCGCATGTCGATAGACGTTTGGTCGAAATCGCACGCGCACTCGCTACCGACCCGGATGTTCTTTTGCTGGATGAACCGGCCGCTGGTCTCTCAACCGAAGACAAAGTACAACTTGCCGCGCTGTTGCGACGCATAGCGGAAGCAGGCATCAGTGTGGTCGTGGTCGAACACGATATGACTTTGGTGATGGATATCTGCGACCAGATCGTCGTGCTGGATGCAGGTAAGCGATTGTCGGTAGGCACACCAACCGATATCCAGAACGATCCTGCTGTGCGTCAGGCTTATCTGGGCGACGCCAATATGGATAGCAACGATATTTCCAAACGCGTACATAGAATCGTTACAGGAGAAGAAGTCCTCGGCGTCGGTGATCTGGTAACAGGCTATGGCGCAGAACCTGTGCTGCAAGGTATCAACATCCAGGTCAAACGCGGTGAGATGGTTGCGCTGCTGGGCGCCAACGGCGCCGGTAAATCGACCTTGATGCGAGCTCTCGCCGGTTTGCACAGACCGGTCAGCGGCGGCATCCATTTTGAAGGTGCAGAGTTAAGCAAACTGTCCGCAGATGCCATCGTCGCCAAAGGTTTAGTGCTGGTGCCGGAAGGACGGCAAGTGTTTAAAGATTTGTCGGTATTGGATAACATTCGACTGGGCGCTTTCCTGTATCCGCAAGACATGAGCACGCGCGTCGAAGAAATGCTGACGCGTTTCCCTAGATTGCGCGAACGCTTGCATCAACGCGCCGGTCTGCTCTCTGGTGGCGAGCAACAAATGCTGGCAGTGGCACGCGGCCTGATGTCACGTCCACGGATACTGCTGCTCGATGAACCGTCGCTGGGCTTGGCACCTAAAGTAATCGCCGAATTGTTTGCAGCATTGGATAGACTGCGTGCAGAGAACATGACGATATTGCTAGTGGATCAAATGGCAGCTCTGGCGCTGGCACTGGCCGACCGCGCGTATGTGATCGAAGGCGGACGCGTTGCGGCACAAGGAACAGCAGCGGAAATCGCCAGCAATGATGGCTTAGCCAAAGCTTATCTTGGCGGACACTAATGAATATAAAAAGGTACAAGCAAGACGGAACACGAAATCAATTTGCCGGAAGTCGTTGCGGAAGTGACTGCAGCATTCATGCGATATGAAGCAGCCCTCACCGGCAATGACGTCGCCGTACTCGATGAGTTGTTCTGGAACAGTTCGAACACGTTGCGCTACGGTGTTGGAGAAAATCTGCTGGGCTACGACACGATCCGGGCATTTCGTCTGGCGCGGCTGTGCGCTTGCAGGCGCACAGCGCTCAGCCAGCGTAACGCTTGCGTTACGCAACCCTGGCTTCGCCCCGCGTCCCGCGGCTTCGATTCCCGTCAGCGTCAATACAAATAAAAAAGGCCATCCTGACGGATGACCTTTTGTATTGGTGGTGGAGGCGGCGGGAATCTCCCGGCTGTGCGCTTGCAGGCGCACAGCGCTCAGCCAGCACAACGCATGCGTTGCGCAACCCTGGCTTCGCCCCGCGTCCCGCGGCTTCGATTCCGTCGACGTCAATACCAATAAAAAAAGCCACCCTGACGGATGGCTTTTTTGTATTGGTGGTGGAGGCGGCGGGAATCGAACCGAGGACCACGAGGTCTTTAGAAATCAACAAGTTACATGAGGGTCTCTGTGCCCTGTGGAGCATGGTTGTGTAACAGTTTGTGACCTCTATGGTAGCTCAGAACTTCAATGTTGATAAGTGCCGATACTCGATTGAGTGGCTCTCGGATGAATAAATCGCCTGATATAACCTGAATGTTGATTTGCATCGAAAACTGACCCACTTAGCCGCATAATTTGCATCCAAAACT